>Ga0181520_10000752_pt1 | contig 69917 bp, 51 predicted proteins | sample PEATcosm2014_Bin_29_FD_132451 | JGI IMG/M metagenome (GOLD analysis project Ga0181520, IMG submission 132451) | Peatland microbial communities from MTU Mesocosm Facility, Houghton, MI, USA - PEATcosm2014_Bin02_30_metaG | ecosystem: Environmental > Terrestrial > Soil > Wetlands > Peat | place... | reverse complement strand
GGTCTTGCTCTGGATCACCGTGCCGTCGTTCAAAGACAGCGTCTGTCCCGACACCGATACCGATATCAATGCCATAAAAACCGATGCTATTATTGCGAAAATTGACCCCGTTATCTGCTTCATTATTCAGACCCTCCAAGAGTTCCAAACCGCGGGAAAGCGGATGGGGAGCAGGCTCAACGCTTCGATCTTGGGGGGCTGGCACGGCAGGAGCACTTTCCAATCGGAAGAACGCCTACAGAAGTTCCCTCATTGCGCAAAAACCAGCAACGAAGGTAACCATATCAATGGGTACTTTATGGTGCGGTGATGAATGTCACTTTAGTGTGATTGACATGGTTACTACAATTAATTGCAATGGCAGATTGCCATAAGCCACACCCGCAACACTTGAGGACGCCTAAACAGTGGAAGTATGGAACACTATGTCTAGATATATAAGTAAAATAAGCTAGATAGCTCAATTCTGGAGAGGATGAGAGCCTCATAGAGGCAACGAATTACCGGGCACTCCTTGGGCACCCAGCGACCACCAAGATGTTACGCTGGCATCAGATACAGCCAGACGGCTCTATATGTTAGTAACACGGCCTATGTTACCAGGCGACATAGGCGGCGAAGCGACCCCTCCCCTCCCGAACTTTTGATATCAAGATACAAAATCAGTCGAAGGCAAGACGAGTCGAACTCCGGGAATACGCGCCGTAACGGCGAAGAAATTTACTGGGAGGGTGAATCGCAAAATTACTCTGTCAATTCGCGGCAAGCCACAGAGACGACGCCTACGCGCTATGAATCGTTGCGATCCGGCATTATCACCACATCCGTGAACCGGTGGCGTGCAAAAGTCAGGACAGCGCTATGCATTATCGGTTCTGTAATCTCACTGCGGTGCAAGCCAACCTGTGGAGAGTTCCACACCAATGTTCTGACTGTCGAACTGGGCGGATACGATAAAGCTCTGCCAACCCGGCCTTTTGGGCTCAGGCGCTGTGGCCTGACTCAGACTCATGTTCTTGTCCGCGTTACCGGCAGGCAAAATCTGTTCAGAAAACGCGCCGAGATCTCCGGCCAAGTAAAAAGCCTCTGTGGCCAGTACCCCGGCAGCCTGACGATCTTTCGTGATCATTTCCGGAGGACAGAGACCGCGTCGTCGTGAATTAGCGGTCATTTGGTCAAACGCTGGGAAAACGAGGGTTCTTTACCTGCGTACTTTACAGCGAGCGATCTTCACTTCCGGTCTGCAGGTAGAATTGCTCACAACGTGACTCGATACCAACGCAAAGGACACTAAGTAATGAACACAATCGAAGCTGGCCATGACGCTCCAACTTTCCAGTACGTACGTCTCAAGGACTTTCCAGTTGAACATGTCAATCCGCTGTTCGATCGTCAACTTGTGACTGGGGAGCGGAGCATGCTGGCGAGGATCATTCTGCGCCAGGGTTGCGTCGTTCCCCTCCATAGCCATGAGAACGAACAAATCTCATATGTTCTTGAAGGCGCTCTGAAGTTTCTTATTCAGGATCAGGAAATCACCGTTCGCGCCGGAGAGGTTCTGGTGATTCCGTCCCAAGTGCCACATAGTGCGGTAGCTATTGAAGACACAGTGGACCTTGACATCTTCTGCCCTCCGCGTGCCGATTGGATCAGCGGGACGGATGCGTACTTGCGTAGGTAGTCCATACGTGCCCTGGATCCGCTTGCATGTAAGGCCGCAATGAGCAACTAAGAGGTGCGCTCCAATTGAGCGGCGGGAATTGGGCGCTTTCTAAGGAGAAATTGATTGTATGGAGACTGGACTCCGCAACCGCGTCGCAATCGTTGCCGCATCCAGCAAGGGGATAGGCCGGGCAACGGCTCTTGCGTTGGCCACAGAAGGCGCACATCTAGCACTCTGTGCACGCAATGCAGACACGCTGGAGGACGCCGCCAAGCAAATACGCGCGAGCTACGGAGTACAGGTCCTTACGGAGCCTTTTGATGTGAGCGACGACGCACGTGTTCGGCACTTTGTCGATGCCGCGCATCGGCAGTTCGGCCGCATCGATATATGCGTGACGAACGCCGGAGGTCCACCTTCCAAAACATTCGCTGACACCACGATGGAGGAGTGGGACCGTGCGTATGCCTTGAACCTGCGCAGCATCGTCTCATTTGCCCATGCTGTGCTGCCTTACATGCGGTCACAGCACTGGGGAAGGTTCATCACCATCACGTCGGTCGCCGCCAAGCAGCCTGTTTTGGAACTCGTTCTCTCGAATGCCGTGCGCGCGGGCGTTCTCGGACTGGTGCGCTCCCTCGCCACACAGTACGGACCTGACAACATCACAGTAAACAACGTCGGGCCAGGATTTACTGCCACGGAGCGCGTCAAGGAATTGGCCCTTGCCAATGCGCTAACTACCGGCCGTGACGCCGCAGAGTATGAGGCGGAAGTTACGAAAGATATCCCTCTGCGCCGCATCGGGCGACCCGAAGAGATTGCGGACGCCATTGTGTGGCTCGCTTCAGACCGCGCGGCCTACGTTACGGGCCAGACGATTCTTCTGGACGGTGGCGTGTATCGCGGGCTGTAATAGATCCCGAATATTCTTCTGTACTTGCGGATGGTGAGAAACGAGCATCGCCGGAACTTTGAGGCACAGATTGCAGCGAAGCGAAACCCGCACAACGTAAGAAGGAACTTGACGCTCTTCGACTTCCGACACAAAAGGAGGCTAATATTCACCCGGCAGTCATCAACTCCACCACGGGAAGGGATTTGTCAGAATTTCACGTTCCCATCAGCAAATCTGTCTCCTTGCCACAGAACGCCGATGAATGGGAGAGATACCGCCTTACAGACCAGCAGATTAGTGACTTCGATCGCCAGGGATATCTGGCAGGTGTAAAGGTCCTGAGCGATGGGCAGATCGAAACTCTGCGCGAAGAACTCATTGAACTAATGAAGGAATCGCATCCGGCACATCACCTGTTTTACGAATTCCATACCAACGAATCTCAAGATCAAAGTACCGCGCTCTTCCACGCGCTGGGCGCATGGCGTGCAACACCAGCGTTTCATGACATCCTATGGAATCCTGCAGTCGTGATGGCCATGTCGCAGTTGCTGCGAGGTCCAATCAGGCTTTGGCACGATCAGCTCTTTTGCAAGCCGGCTAAGCACGGCGGCGTGGTGGCATGGCACCAGGACTATTCATACTGGACTCGCACATTACCGATGGCTCATCTGACCTGCTGGATCGGCCTTGATGACAGCACGCGTAAAAACGGATGCCTCTATTATGTCCCCGGTAGTCACCGCTGGAACTTGCTGCCAAGAACCGGGTTGACGGGGGATATGGACGAAATAATGACCGTACTCACACCGGAGCAGAAGCGGGAATTTCGGCCCGTTCCAATAGAACTCAAGCGCGGAGAATGCTCTTTCCATCATCCCCTGATGGTGCACGGCTCGTATGCGAATTACTCCGACAAGCCACGGTGTGCAACCCTTGTGAATGTCTTCCGCGACGGGGTGAAATCCGACACAGATGACGAACTATTGGCGGGCGTCCCCCCCATTCCGAAGGGCACTACCATGCAAGGACAGTTCTTTCCACTGCTATTTGATCCTGATGCAGTTGGATTGGGATGTATGTCGCCGCCGCAACAGGGGTGAACGGGCTACAACAAGCAAGAAAGTAAGTGGGAGCAGAAATGAATCGACGAGAGATGCTGTTGGGCACTGGATTGTTGGCGGGAGCAGCGCTAGAGACCGGGGGGCGGTATGCCGCGGCGGAGCCTGCGCGCAAATTAAAGTTTGTAGTGACAGGTGGCCATCCGGGTGATCCCGAGTATGGATGCGGCGGGACAATCGCACGACTCACAGCTCTGGGCCATGAGGTCGTCCTCCTGTATATGAACAATGGTGAGTGGGAGACGAAGGCCTCGGTGCGGATTGCGGAAGCAACGAAAGCGTGCGAAATTCTCAAGGCGCGACCGGTCTACGCAAACCAGATCAATGGCCACGCCATTGTGGATAACGATCATTACGACGCGTTTCAGAAACTTATCGAAACGGAAAGCCCAGATGCTGTTTTCAACCACTGGCTCATTGATGACCATCCCGATCATCGCGCAATTGGAAATTTGACCTATGAATCATGGAAGCGACTGAAGCATAAATTCGCAATGTATTACTACGAAGTTTCAGATGGCGAAGATACCGTGACTTTTACTTCGCCCACTCATTATGTTGATATTACCGAGGCTGCAGATACAAAAAGAACAGCCTGCTACGCTCACGCAAGCCAGTCTCCGGACTTCTTCTACGCGCTGCAGGATTCGGTTGCTAACTTTCGTGGTCTTGAAAGCGGATACAAAAAGGCCGAGGCATATATCCGCCAGATCGGGAACCCCTACGACATCTTCGCAATGGCCGGTCTGCCTACCCGATGAAGCACATTGCACTTGTGGGTAGGATTTGAGTTTGGGAGTGGCACACTCGAGGCAATTCGATGATAGAAGCAAGTTCGGCATTACTCAGCAGAAGAAACCTGATTCGGAACGGACTGTTCTTGGTGACAAATTGCGTTTGGGCTCCTTGGGCTTTTAGCAGAGCATTGGCAGCAGGAGGAAGTCCAAACGTTGACGATTCAGGCAAATCCTGGATTATTGACAACGGGCTGATCTCAAGGACCGTGACCTTTCAGCCGAAGGTTGGACTCTTTACGGAACGCTTGTCTGACTTGTCGACACGCGCAGATTACATCCTCCCTGCAACGATTCGCATGGAAATGGCACCAGAGTTCTCTTTCCGGTGCAACGACCAAGCCTGCGCAGGTGCCAGTCCCGATTTCGACCTGGTGAGATCCCACGAAAGCGCTCTTGCAAACGCAAGGTCACTTGTCATAGAACTCCGTCATAAGGAATTGGCTGTGGAGGTATCTGTCGTTTACACCGTCTATAACGGTCATGCGGCAATCCGGAAACATCTCGTGCTGCGCAACACCGGTGGTACAGCACTTCACCTGTCCCACCTGAATATCGAATCCATTGGAGTATCGATCGGTCCAGAGAGCGAAGTAACTCTACTTACGCAGTACGGTACGATTCCGCGCGAGATCTTTTATACGGGACGCTCTGAAGATGCCGGTCTGTTGGTGGCAAACAGCCGCACCGGCGCTGGAATCGCTATCATCAGCGAGGTCCCCGGATATATGAAGCGTACCGAGATCGGCGGGTGGGACGATCCAGAACGCATGCATATTGGTGTCCTCTACGATACAGATCTCATGCCATTCGAACGGACTCTCGCGAGCGGAAAAGAATTCACAACAGCAAGTGTGTCGATTATCAGTTATCGCAATGGCGACGGCTTTCAGGATCCGCATTGGCGGCTACCGTCTTACACGGCGGAGGTCCTGATGCGACGCGTGGACGCGCAGGGGGCGCCGTGGATCTACAACACATGGGAACCTTTCGAACGGGGAATCAACCACGATACGACGCTGGAACTAATCGATGCAGCAGCAGCCATGGGGATCGATATCTTCACCATTGACGATGGATGGCAACAGGAGTACGGAGATAACATCGTAAACCTTACTTCATTTCCCGGCGGATTGAAGCCCATTCAAGACACAGTCGAAGGAAGAGGAATGCGGCTTGGGTTATGGATTCCGGTTGCCGCGATTGGTACATCGACACAGGAATATCACAATCATCCCCAATGGGCAGCAACGAACCAGGACGGAAAGCCCAAGACCACATCGACTGCTGCAGGCGAAAAGGTTGTCATGTGTATGGCGACCGCATATCGTGACGCAGCCGCAAATCGAATCATCGACGCCATCGATCGCTTTCACTTGGCCTATGTAAAGCTGGACCTGACCACCATATTTAACGCCTACGGAGAGGCGCCTGGCTGCTGGGCGAAAGGGCACGACCATCAGAACTGGGCCGAGTCGCTCAACATGATTTACGAAGGCATTTCCCACATGACGGGCCAAATCTACCAGAGACATCCAGACGTTTTGTTGGACTTGACTTTCGAACTTTGGGGCCAGAAACACGTGATCGACGCGGGTTTGTTAGCGGCTGGTGATCTTGATTGGATGAGCAATGTAGACGATAGCCGACCCGACTCGGCCGGCCCGCTCCAAGCCCGCCAACTGCTCTACCAACGCGCGGCCTCCATGCCTGTCGAGAGTATGTTGATCGGTAATATCCATGCAGAGTTGCCGAGCATTCAAGAGAGCTTCGCAACTGCAATTGGCTCAGCCCCGCTGCTACTCGGCGACCTGCGTAAACTAAGCGAAGCAGACCGGCGCTGGTATCACGAAAAGATTGGTTGGTTCAAGGCACTCAGGCAGAAAGCAAGAATAAGCGAGAGCTTTTTCCCGCTTGGCAGTTGGCTTCAACCTTCGTCCGCTGCGTGGGACGGCTTCGCACGGATGGCTCACAGCGGCAATGGCATGATTGCGGTGTTTCGTAACAAGTCACAACAAGCAGTCGCCACGGTGCAGTTACCGCTAATGCCTGCGGGAAAGTACCTGCTGCACTCAATCATTAACAATAAAGATCTGGGTATCTTTGATAAGTCAGATTGGGCCCGCGGCGTATCGATTGAGTTTTCTCGTGCAGATACCGTCGAAGTGCTCGAGGTCATTTCAACAAGTTGATCAACTTATCCGCGGCGATAATTGAAGTTGGATTACTCAGTCAAGGAACATCGAGCTAATCAGCCGGCGGATGTGCAGGTTGGACGAAGAAGTTAGTCAATCCCAGCGACTAAACGCATAATGTGGAATCGATTGATACTTGCGCTCAACCCCAGGATATCGACATTTCTTCGGTTGCCAAGGCTCACGACTATTTTGTGACATTTACAACGCCACTCAAGCCGCGCCCTTCCATCAGCAACCACTCATTCAGAATTTCCTTACACCGTCTCAGCCGGATCTAGATTTTTCGACGAGATCCAATAGTCTTCAATTTCCTCCAGCCGTTTGTTCTTCGTCTCTGGTACGCAAAGCCAGGTGAAAATCCCTTGTGCCAATGCCATCAGGGCAAGAAAGCCGAATGTATACGCCTTGCCGATTACATGAAACGCAAATGGAAAGAAGAGAACGACCACTGCGTTGGCGACCCACTGGATGAGCACAGGTACGATCATTGCCATTCCGCGCACATCATTGGGGAAGATCTCCGGCATCAATGTCCAGAAGACCGGTCCAATGCAAGCAGAGAAGAAAGCGAGGTAGGTCAAAATGAGCGTCAGAACAATCGCCCCTTGAAACCTGCCGGCTAGAACAGCTACCACCAAAGATAGAAGCGAGAGCGCCATGCCGAGTGAGCCCACAATGTAGAGAGGCTTGCGTCCATATCTGTCTATGACCCAGAAAGAGACGAGGGTAAACAGAAACTCAGTTATCCCAACAATAAAAGTCGAGGCCAGAGCGTTATCTACTTTCCAGCCTGTCGACTGAAAGATTGAAGGAGCATAATCAACAATCGTGTTAATCCCTGAGACTTGGACCAGAATCGCAAGGCCAGCACTCACGGCCAGTGCGCGGCGAACCCCAGGACGCAGCAATCCACGCCAGGTTTTCGCTTCCATATGCATATTCGCTCTAATCTCGGCAATTTGAGCTGGCACGCTGCCTGTTCCGCCTATTCGTTCAAGTATGTCGGCGGCCTCCTGGTACCTTCCTTTCATTGCCAGGAAGCGCGGCGTTTCGGGAGCCAAAGAGACGAAAACAAGAAACATAGCCGAGGGCGCGACTCCAGTAAGAAACATCCATCTCCAGTTATTCACGCCTGTATTGCGAAGAAGATAATTGAGGCTATAAGATACGATGATTCCAACAACAATCGACAATTGATAAAGGGTTCCCATGCGGCCCCTGATGGAAGGTGGAGAGACTTCTGAAACATATATTGGAGAAAGCAATGAGACTCCACCGACGGCTAAACCCCCTAGAAAGCGCGCAGTAATGAATAAGACAAAATCGGGCGCCAAGGCCGTGGCAAGCGACGTCGCAGCAAACACAAAGGCGACCAGCACTAGTAGTTTCTTGCGGCCAAATCGATTCGTAAGCCTTCCTGCGAAGAAGCACCCCAGCACACAGCCAAACAGCAATGAGCTAAATGCCCAGCCCAGGCCAAGGTCGCTCAGGGCAAATGCCTTGGAGAGAAAGGGCCCGGCGCCGGTAATGATGGCGATGTCAAATCCAAAAAGCAAACCCCCTAAAGCGGCGGTACACCCCAAAAAAACGACATAGCGCACGTTGATGGACCCAGTCACCTAGCTTCACTCCTTAAAACTCCGCGCTTCGTTACTACCCGCCTAAGTTACACCACGAGGGCGCGGAATGGTTCATTGACGTCGGCAAGACTTCTAATCGGGCCGCACACCATCGGCGCGCAGATCCGCGAGGCTATCTAAATCCTTGTAGCTGTGAAAACTTGAGACCTCTGCGATGTGAGGACTGGAATCGAGAACCGAATGTCATCTGAATCCTGTCTAGAATTCGTCGTACGCGATCTGCTGGGCAGAGACACCGAAGTTTTCAAGCATCCTGGTGCATGCTTTGATCATCATGGGTGGACCGCATAGATAGTATTCCACCGCCTTGGGGTTCGCGTGTTCGGCGAGGTAATTCTCAAACACGGTGTCGTGGATGAAGCCAACATAACCTGTCCAGTTGTCCTCAGGCAAAGGCGAGGAGAGTGCAAGATGAAAAGTAAAATTGCGATGCGCGCGGGCCAAATCCTGGAAGAAGTCTTCGTAGAAGATTTCCTGCTTTGAGCGTGCCCCATACCAGAAGCTTATCTTGCGCGCAGTCTGGCGAGTCTCGAGAAGGTGCGAAAGGTGGGCACGGAGCGGAGCCATACCAGCGCCGCCACCGATGTAGACCATCTCCCGCTGCGTAGGCTTGATATGGAAATCTCCAAAGGGACCGATGCCCGAGACAACGTCACCGGGCTTAAGACTGAACACGTAGCTCGATCCAACCCCGGGAGCGCAATCCTGGCCGGGTGGTGGCGTTGCAATGCGAACGTTGAATCGCAGCGTGGACTCTGTCACCCGGTTGCTGGCAAGAGAGTAGTTGTTACGCCGACCGGACTGAGGGTTGCTGGCAACAAGATCAAAGGTGTGCTGATTCTCCCACACTATGGCGAACGGCTCGGGAATGTCGAAATCCCGGAAGCGGATTTGGTCGTAAGCGGGGATGTCGAGTTGCAGATAGTCGCCCGGAGTGAAGGGGAATTGCCCGGCACCATCAGCGGACTCGAGAATCAGTTCCTTAATGAAAGTCGCAACGCTGTGGTTGCTGACTACGCGAAACCGGAAAGTTTTCGGTGCGCGGGCGCCTGCGCCGCCAGCACAGGCGATGTTGACGTGGAGGTGGCCATTGCGCTCCTCAATCGAGTATGTGGCCAGACCTCTGCAGACTGGCACACGCGCCGGCGAGCCGTCGAGCAGGTTGAAGCGGCCGTTGTGCTTGGGGCACTCAATCATGCTCCCCACAATCAGTCCATCGGAAAGGTGCGTATTGCCGTGGGTACAGAGTCCGTCCGTGGCATAGAGACGATTCTCTGTGTCACGGTAGACAGCGTAGGTCTTGTGACCATGGTCGAAACGAATGACATCTCCGCGCCCAAGGTCAGCAGCAACACAAATCTGAACCCATCCTTCCGCATCGGCTTCCGAATGCGATGAGTGGAAGCTTTCGACAGACCGTGTCTTGCGCTCCGGAAGCTTCCGCTTGATGTGATACGCCGGGTCCTTTACCTGCTTGAGAACGGCTGGGATAATCTCACGCCAGGCAGCAATGATGCTCGGATAGGGCGTTGGGCAATCATCTTTGACGGCCTCATGGAGCCTGGGCAGCGCGTGGTAAGGCACAAGGGGGAACATGTGGTGCTCCACGTGATAGTTCATGTTCCAGTAGAGGTAGCGGTGGATAGGATTCATGTACACCGTCCGGCAGTTGAGACGATGATCCAGGACATTTTGAGCAAGACCGGCATGTTGGGTGAATCCATACACAGGCATCAGCCAGGCGCCGAATAGATTCGGCAGACCAATGAACAGAAGCGGAAGAATGCTGCGATCGTAAATTGAGAGTGATATCACCGCAACGTAGATGGCTACGCAAATACGCGCCCGGAGGTATACCTTAGGGAACTCGGACTCGGGAATGAAGGTTCGCTCTTCGGGAGCCATGCGGCCGACAGAGTGGAGCAGAATCCGCCTGAAGTATTTCGGATACACATGGAGATTGAAGAAGGCCTTCACGAATTCTTTAAGGTCCGGCGGGCGAGGCACGGCGATCTCCGGATCGCGGCCAACGATGATGGTGTCGCTGTGATGGCGGTTATGGCTCCAACGCCAAACGGTGGATTCGCGCATGACCATGAAGGATGCGATCTCGTAGAGGACATTGTTCATCCAATCCGTCTTAAACGCCGTGCCGTGGCCGCTCTCGTGCCAGCGGGAGTCCGAGGTCGTACCGTACAACACGCAATAAATTGCATAAGGAAGGATGGCCCAGTAGGTCTTCCACAAAGCATACGTGGCGAGACCACTGCCGATGATGAGGGCGAACCAGAGGATGGTGTCACGGATCGCCGGGCCATTTCGGCGCTCGAGGAGGCGGCGCATCGTTTCGCGAGACACAGCACACTGATACCACTCAGCCTCCGCAAGTCCCTTCTCCACCGCCAAGGTGGAGTTGACCCCGGTAAGGCTGTAGTCGTATTCGACTGAGCGACTGGGGAGGACGTTTGCGCCGAGGCCCATGATCGACTTAGCTCCTGTGACCGGCAGACCCTGGGTCCAGGCAATCCTTTCAGGTGCATTGGCCCGGAAGCCTGAATGAATGCCTTTCCCAATTCAATAGAGGTTACCCTATGAATTCGACTTAGGGCAAAGGGTCAATGGCACGGCTTAGCTCAACGTCCACGAAGCATGGCATCTGCATCGCCGCTCGTATGTTTTATGCGATTGAAAGACTGGCGTCAGTCACGCGCTTCTTCTTGAATGCCATCAGCTCCACGGCCTTGCAAGCGATGTGTTCGGCGCTCACTTCCAACTCTTTGACCAGTTCCCAGGGTGCGCCCGAATCGCCAAAACGGTCCTTGACGCCGACCGCACCTGTGATGAGAGGTAGGCCGTAAAGCTGTGGGCTCTCGGTAAGAATGGAGCTGACTCGCCAGGCCAAAGCGCCTATTTGATGCTCTTCAGCGGTCACCACAATGCCTGTCTCGCGGGCGGTGCGAACAATGGCATCTGCGTCGATTGGCTTAAGCGTGTGCAGATTCAGGACACGTGTCTCGTAACCGTATTCCTGCTTCAAGATGCGAGCCGCGCGCATCGCCTCAGGGACCATAGGGCCACAGGCGATAATGCTCAGGTCTTCCGACTCGTCTTCGTAATCGCTGGCCAGCCGGGTCTCGAATGCCTCGGCGAAGTTGGCCGCTTCTCCGCGCAACCGAATTACGTTTGCCTTTCCGAAGATGAAAGGCGTCTCTTCGTTCGTAACCACAGGCGTAGCTTCGCGAGCAAAGCGGATATATTTGGGTCCTTTGTGGCTAAGCAGCAGGTATGAGGTAGCCTTGCGGGCTTCAACAATATCGCAGGGAACGACCACCGACATGTTGGGCAGCCCCTGCATGGCAAACAGGTCTTCCAACGCTTGATGAGTGGCGCCGTCGGGACCGACGGAGACTCCCGCATGAGCACCGGCAATGAGTACGTTCAGATTCGAGTAGCACACTGAGACACGGATCTGGTCGAGGTTACGCGCCGCTGAAAACGTGGCATACGAACCGATCACCGGAAGCTTCCCTTCCCTGGCTAGGCCCGCAGCTGCGGAAGTCGCCGACTGCTCGGCGATGCCCATGCTGATCCAGCGCTGCTTGCGCGACGGTTTGCCGGAATAGAAATCGCTGATAGTAATCGATCCGGAGATGTCCAGCCCCAGGCAAACCACTCGCTCGTCATCGCCGTTCTGCGCCAGCGACTGGCCGAAGCCTTTGCGGGTCGGTTCCATGCCCACCTTCATGGTGTTGCCGGCATTCCACCAGTAATCCCTTGAGAAGCGAGGCATCTTGGCTTCGAGTTTTCGGTCAACGCCCGCCTGGTAGCTTCTTGCCACGTCCAACAGCTTCTCGGTCGGGATACATTCGCTGAGACCGAGTTCCTTGAGAGCGGCAGCCAGTTCTTCGCGGTTGGGTGTTTTTCCGTGCCAGCCCGGCTGATTCTCCATAAAGCTGACGCCCTTGCCCTTGACCGTATCAGCGAGGATGACCACGGGCTTGCCCGTCGACGCCCTGGCCCTCTGGAAGGCATCCACCACCTGATTCATGTCGTGTCCATCGATGCGCAGAACATCCCATCCAAAGCTGGCGTACTTCGCGCCAAGTGGTTCCACCTCCATCACATCTTTCACCCAACCGTCGATCTGGAGACGGTTGCAGTCGATGATGGCAATAATATTGTCCAGATGGAAATGGCCGGCCTCCATGGCAGCCTCCCAGACCTGGCCTTCCTGTTGTTCTCCGTCGCCCATCAAGCAAAAGATCTTGTGGCTCTTTCCGTCCAATCGAGCTGCCAGCGCCATGCCAACGGAGATGCTCAAGCCTTGCCCCAGCGATCCCGTGGAAATCTCAACACCTGGAAGTTTGTGCCACTGTGGGTGACCTTGGAAGGGCGAACCAAGCTTGCGCAACGTCACTACGTCGTCAATGGGGCAGAAACCCGCGAAAGCCAATCCGACATAGAGGCTCGGAGCCTTGTGCCCGGCTGACCAGACGATGCGGTCGCGGTCTGGCCAGGATGAGTTCTTTGGATCGTGATTTGCGGCATGCAGGTAAAGCGCGGCGGTGATATCCATGATTGAAAGCGTGCCCCCGGCATGTCCTGACCCTGCAGCGCAGAGCGCAACGAGATCGTAACCGCGCATAAGGTTAGCGGCTTCCTGCAATTGTTCGATCGAGTAACTCCGGATGGTGTTTCCGGTTGTCGAATCCTTGAGGGCCATCGTCTTCTCCTTGCGCGGGAAAAACTACCCGCAGTGCTTCATCGAAATTAAGTGGAACCTGTCGATACAAAGTGAACAGCAGCCGAGTTCTACTCTCCGCTCATCGCTAAAGATTCTGCTTTGTCCACTGGTCGATGCGCTCCAGCGCCTGTTGCAGATTTTGGAGCGAATTGGCCACGCTAAAGCGCAAATAGCCTTCACCGAACTGCCCGAATGCCGTCCCGGAAAGCGCCGCCACTCCGACTTGGTCCAACAGCGCATCGGCCAGAGGCTTCGATTTCCAACCGGTCTGAGTGATGTTAGGAAAAACATAGAAGGCGCCTTTGGGCATGCGGCAGGAAAAGCCCTTGATCGTGTTCAACCCGGCGACGAAAATGCGGCTCCGTTCCTCGAATGCTGCGCGCATGCGATCTACTGGGCCCTGATCACCGTGTAGCGCCTCGATCCCGGCCATCTGCGTAAAGCTTGCCGTGCACGAATTGGAATTCGTCATCAGGCGGGTGATGTGTGTTGCCAGATCGGCCCGCATGACGCCATATCCCATTCGCCAGCCTGTCATCGCGTAGGTCTTGGAAAAGCCGTCGAGCAGGATGGTGCGCTTCTGCATTCCGGGAACAGACATTATCGAGAATGGCTCGCCCTCAAACTGCAGGCGACTATAGATCTCGTCAGAGAGAATCAGAATATTCCGGTCACCGATGGCCTTGGCTGTTCGCTCAATGTCTCTGCGCGGCAATACACCGCCGGTGGGATTCTGCGGGGAATTCAAAATGATGAGCTTGGTTCGGTCGGTGATCTTGGATTGGAGTTCATCCACATCCATTGCGAAATCGCGTTCTTCACGTAGTTGGATCGGCACGGCCCTGCCGCCAACGTAGTTGATCATCGACTCATAGATGGGAAAGCCGGGATTGGGATAGATCACCTCATCCCCTTCCTCGATCAGCGCCAACATAGTGAAGAAGATGATGGGCTTGCCCCCAGGCACCACAACCACTTCGTCCGTGGAGACACTTACACCGCGGGTACGGCTCACATATTCGGCAATGGCCTGGCGCAGTTCAGGCAGTCCGGCAGAAGGACCGTAGTGGGTCCATCCGCTGTGCAGAGCATCGACTGCAGCTTCCACCACGTTAGGCGGCGTGTCAAAATCGGGCTCGCCTATCTCCAGATGGATGATGCTTCTGCCCTGCCGTTCCAGTGCCCGCGCCTTGTTCAGGACTTCAAAAGCAGTTTCGGTGCCCAAGCGCGCCATACGGCGGGCCAGCAGTAATCCGTGCTCAACAGATGGTGCCAACATAACTCACGCTCCTCTGTGCCGCGAGAATCGGTGATGAAGTCAAACTCGCCCAGCGCTCACCCGATTCTGCTCTAGACCGGCAGGAATTATAGCCATGCTAGTTGGCTCAGCATGTGTTGTGCGGCACATAACACGCGGCCAACTTCGCCTACTACCATAAAGAGTTTGTTTTCTTATATATCCGAATTAGCAATGCATGATTGAAGACCACTTGCAGAGCAAAGAGAAAAACTGTCGTCGCCATCCAGCGTCATCGCAGCTTTAGCGCAACAGAAGCCCTGATGCGACTGAGCAGGTGACGCGTAGCATCCTGACCTCAGATGAATGAAGGGTTTTCCTCGGGGATCGCCTGTCAGAAAAACGTCTCGATGACGTCAATCACCTGAAAGTGAGAGTTCAGCACCGGCAATACACGCCATTTGTCGAAGGTCAGGCAAGGATGCGATATATCAAATCCGATCATGTCGCCAACGCGAAGATCATCCTTCACCTCTACTTCCATATACGCGTGCTGGTCCATCATCTTCGTCAGCACCCAATGGGCAGGAGCCGCTTGAGGTGATTGCTCTGTCGGCCTGAAATGAAGCGCAGGTGTAGGAAGGCCTGAATCGAAGGCAGCATCCCTCTTGCCCATGCCGACAATCGCCTTTCCTGGTTCGGGCAGCGATTGCACGTACGCCCAGATCTGAAGCGCGGGCAGCAGACCCGAGCGCATCTGGTGCGCAATCGGATTGCGTTCCAGAATCTTCGCCTGTGCCGCGAGATAGGCGCCCACGTCATGGGTGAGATAGCATCCTGGGCGCAGAACAATTTCTACCGCATCTCCGAAGCCCGCTGCGGAGAATACCTCCGCCACCACGTCGTACCAGGCGGAGCCTGCGCCGGAAAGCAGAATCGGCGCACGCTGAAATCGATTTTCGCCGGCGAGGCGTCGCACGACCTCTACCGCCCTCTGCAGAAATGTGCGAATGGAAGTCTCCTCTTCCAGAACACCCTCATACATCTCCACCCCGCTCAGGGCGATCGAATCATTCCAGCGCGACAAGGCCAGCAGCACGGACTGCAATTGTTCTTCGTCGCGCACTCCTGCCCGACCGCCCATGACGCCTAGCTCAATTAGCACATGCAATTGCTGCCCGCGCGCCAAGTAAAACGAGCCCAACTGGTCGATTTGATCCGCCGAATCGACCAAGCAGAAGTAAGTAAAGCCTGGATCACGCAACAGGCGTTCGATGATGGCCATATTCCCTTTGCCGACAAGCTGGTTCGCCATCAGGACGCGGCGCACCCCGTGCTTATAGGCAACCAGCGTCTGATGCGCGGTCGCAAGCGTGATTCCCCATGCGCCTCTTTGCAACTGCATTTGAAACAATCGTGGAGCCATCGTGGTCTTGCCATGAGGCGCAAGCTGAACACCATAAGCATCGATAAATTGCTGCATCCAGTTGAGGTTGTGCTGCAGCTTGTCTTCGTAGAGCACAGCGCACGGCAGGCTCAGATCTTCCTTCAGCAGGCTCCAGCCAAGTGATTTGCTCTCTCCGGGATCGAGTGCCTGCTCAAGAAAGCCAAGGCCCTTATTCACAGGCGAGATCAACGAATGTGAGGCTATATGGTCAGAGTCAAGCGCCTTCATCGAATGGGCCTCCTTGAGGATGCTGAGCGAAAAATGCGATGAATAGTAAACACACAACGGTTATAGCGTATATCCTGAGAGCGCTGAAATGATGACTTGCGATACTCTGATTCGAAATGCTCGCGTATTGGATGGGAGCGGCGCTGAGGCTGCCATCCTTGACATCGCTCTTCGTGACGGCCACATTGACCAAATAGGGCCATCTCTCGATTGCCGCGCATCGGAACTGGTGGACGCGAATGGATTAGTGCTCGCTCCCGGCTTCATCGACGTTCATACTCATGACGACACTGCGGTGATCCACACCCCGGCGATGCTGCCAAAGCTGTCGCAGGGCGTCACGACAGTGATTGTGGGAAACTGCGGCATCAGCGCCTCGCCCGTTAAGTTGCGCGGCGAGCCGCCTGATCCGATGAACCTCCTCGGTGAGGCAGACGATTTCTGCTATCCAACTTTTGCCGCCTACCTCGATGCAGTCCGCGCCGCCCGGCCCGCCGTAAACGTCGCCGCACTCATTGGGCACACTGCCTTGCGCAATAACCATATGGACAGCCTCGACCGCTCCGCGACTGGCGCCGAAGTAGAGGCGATGCGGGATCAGCTGCAGGAGGCTCTGGATGGCGGGGCGCTCGGCCTGAGTTCCGGCCTTGCCTATCTCTCGGCAAATGCGGCATCCACCGCGGAGATGCTGGCGCTGGCCCAGCCGTTGGCGGCGGCACACGCGGTTTATGCCACCCACATGCGCTGCGAAACTGAGGAAATCCTGGACGCAATGCACGAGGCGTTCGAGATCGGACGAATGAGCCGCGTGCCGGTCGTCGTCTCTCATCTCAAGTGCGCGGGCATTGCCAATTGGGGACGCAGCGGCGAAGTATTGCACGCCCTCGAAGATGCGCAACAAACGCAGCCCGCCGGCTGCGACTGCTATCCCTATGCGGCTGGTTCCAGCACGCTCGATCTGCGGCAAGTGGACGCGCGCGTTCAGATCACGATTACCTGGAGTACCCCGCACCCTGAGGTCGCCGGTCAGTCTCTGGCGCAGATTGCCTCAGGTTGGAACATCAGCCAACTCGAAGCAGCACAGCGATTGCGCCCCGCGGGAGCTATTTATCACAGCATCTCAGAGGAAGACATGCGCCGGATTCTGCGCCACCCGGCGACCATGATCGGTTCCGATGGTTTGCCCAACGATCCGCGGCCGCACCCTCGTCTTTGGGGAACTTTTCCGCGTGTGCTGGGACGATACTGCCGTGAAGAGAAGCTGTTTTCACTTCCTGAAGCGGTACACAAGATGACCGGGATGCCCGCACAGAGGTTCGGCCTGGCTGGACGCGGGCTTATCCGCAAAGGCTTTGGCGCCGATCTGGTGCTGTTCGATCCGGAGAATATTGCCGACACCGCTACGTTTACCGACCCAGTCTCGGCCGCGAAGGGAATCGTCGCCGTATGGGTAAATGGCGTTCTCTCTTATACGGCCGACGGAGCCACAGCGAATCGAGCCGGGCAGTTTCTTTCCCGCGGTAAAACTAACTGGATTCAATAAGTTAAACCGAATAATCCAATGCAATACTTGAGGAAATAAGAACGGAGTGCAGGATGAGCATCAAGCGGTTTGGGGTAGATGGCGGCAAAGGCGCTGGTGGCCAGCACCTCCCATTTGCGCGTGCGGTCGAGGCCGGCGGCTGGTTGTATGTTTCCGGGCAGGTGCCCATGGTCAATGGCGAGTTAGTCGCCGGAAACATCACCGTCCAATCACGGCAAGCGATCATTAATCTGCTGGCGATTCTCAGCGAGGCGGGCTATGGACCCGAGCATGTAGTACGCTGCGGCGTCTGGCTCGACGATCCACGCGACTTCGCCGCATTCAATGTGGTTTTCAAAGAATACTTCGGTCAGCATCCCCCTGCGCGCTCCTGTGTCCAGTCGAGCATGGTCGTCGATTCCAAGATCGAGATCGATTGCGTGGCCTATAAGGATCCAGGGGCATCCTCCTGAACCCGACCGTCCTTCTCGTATTCCCTTGCCCAGCCCCTGCCCTCGGAGCAGCGCTGTCTCAATGCCTATGATCGACCATCACTCTATTTTTCTGCTGGTTTCGGCCCTGGTCTCAGTGATCGGCCTCATTTTGCTGATTGCCGTCGTCAAGCTGAATCCAGTAATCACTCTTTTTGTCACCGCCCTTTTGCTTGCCATCGTTACAGGCATGCCTCTTCCAACCGTGATTCATTCTTTCGAGGCTGGGGTGGGAGGAACACTCGGGCACATCGCCATCATCGTGGCGCTGGGCACAATGCTTGGAAAAATGATGGCCGAATCGGGTGCAGCGGATCAGATCGCGCATACCCTTATCGGTGTCTTTGGCGAAAAGAATGTCCCATGGGCGATGGTGGTGATTGGGCTTTTGATTGGGCTGCCGGCGTTTTTTGAGGTCGGCTTTGTCCTCTTGGTCCCCATCCTGTTTACAGTGGCGCGTCGCACCGGGACCTCGCTCATTCTCCTGGGCCTGCCCATGGTGGCGGGCCTGTCCGTGGTCCACGGATTGGTGCCGCCGCATCCCGCGGCAATGCTTGCGGTAACAATCTACAAGGCGGATGTGGGCCGCACCATCTTCTATGCCTTGCTGATCGGTATTCCGACCGCCGTGATCGCAGGGCCAATTTACGCCCGCATCATAGCGCCACATGTACAGTTACCGGCCGAAAATCAGATGGCCGAGCAACTCACCGCCCACGACGAGCGCCGCAGCCTGCCCGGCTTCTGGCTCAGCCTGCTCACCATATTGCTGCCTGTGGTTCTGATGCTGATCGGGAGTTGGGCTGATGCCATGTCTGTACCCGGGAGCGCCTTGAACAATGGGCTGCACTTGGCCGGTAATGACGATATGGCGCTTCTGGTCGGCGCGCTTTTCAGCTTCGTCACTCTAGGCACAATGAGAGGCTTCACACGAGCAACCATCCTACGCTTCAGCACGGATTGCCTTGCGCCGACAGCGGCCATTACGCTGCTGGTGGGCGCAGGTGGGGGCTTTGGAAGGGTATTGCAGGATAGCGGCGTCGCCGGCGCCATCATTGTGGTTGCGATGCTGAGTCATGTTCCTCTTCTGTTGCTGGCATGGCTCCTGGCCGCGCTGATGCGCCTTGCCACTGGGTCGGCCACGGTTGCCATGACCACCGCAGCCGGTATCGTGGCCCCGATTGCAATGCACAGCACGGGCGTTCATCCGGAACTGCTGGCCATCGCCACGGGTGCGGGTTCTCTCATCTTCTCGCACGTGAACGACGGCGGATTCTGGCTGGTGAAGGAATACTTCAACATGACCGTCGGACAGACAATGAAGACGTGGTCAGTCTGCGAGACAATCATTTCGATCTCAGGGTTGATCTTGACTGCGGCTGTTTGGTACGCAATCTGACCAAAGGCTCAACAGATCACCAGGTCTCTCCCATTTATCTGGCATAAAACACGACTTTCAAAGGATGGATGAAATGACAAACATAAGTTTGCCGCATACGTTGTCAAGGAGGAATTTCATGAAGAGCACGGCAGCCCTCGCGATGGCACATTCCGTGCTGGGCGCGGGACAGGAACCTGTGGGAGCTATGAACAACCGGAAAATGCTGGCCTATGTCGGCGCCTACACCCTCGCGGTTGATGGTGGAGCGAATGGAGAAGGCATTTATCTCTTCGAGGTAGATACCCAGACCGGCGAATTATCGCACCGGGTGCTGGCCGCGAAGACTCCCAACCCTTCATGGATCGTGATTCATCCTTCAAAGAAATACCTCTATGCGATCAACGAAGTTGTCGATTTTAATGGTTCCAGCGGCTCGGTCAGCGCCTTCGCCATCGACCCTGCAACTGGCAGCCTCGCGCTTCTCAATACCGTCAGCTCAGAAGGCGCCGGTCCCGCTCACATGAGCCTCGATGCCTCGGGAAAATTTGTCTTCGTGGCAAACTACCTCGGCGGCAGCATTGCCGTGCTTCCGATCCTCGCCGGAGGTTTGCTTGGAACGGCCGTAGATTCCCATCACAACATCGGTTCAGTCGGATCAAAGCACGCCACCAGCGCCCCGCGTGGCAGCTTTGCCATCAGCGGCCACGACACCCCCCACGGACACATGATTGCGCCCGACCCCACAAACAAGTTCGTTCTTGCAACCGATCTCGCGCAGGACAGAATTTATGTCTATCGCTTCGACTCCGCGACCGGTAAGCTGACTCCGTCTGAAGGCACGCCGTTCGTTTCCCTGCCCTCCGGGGATGGCCCTCGCCATTTTGCCTTCCACCCCAACGGTCATTGGATGTATGTGCTCCAGGAAGAGGCATCCACGCTCGCTTTCTTCCACTTCGATCCTGAGCATGGTTCCTTGACAGTGCAGGAAACAATCTCCGCCTTGCCTTCAGGTTTCGCCGGATCGAGTTTTGCTGCGGAAATTCTGGTCTCGCCAAACGGAAAGTTTCTTTACTCCTCCAATCGTCTGCACGATTCGATCTCAATCTGCTCAATCGATGCCAATGGCAAGTTGAAGCTCATCGGCGAAGCTGCAACGATGGGTGATTATCCGCGCCACTTCGCCGTCGATCCCAGCGGTAACTTTCTGTACGTATGCGATCAACGCAGTGATTGCATCGCAACTTTCAGAGTCCATCGCGAGACTGGAATGCTGTCATTTGCCGGCCAGTACGCAGCGGTCGGAAGCCCCGGTATCATTACCTTCCTGCAGCTAGGCAAGTAAACGTACGCACTCAGTCATCCCAACTTCGAGTCCGAAGTTGGGATGACCGTGCGCCGTAGATACGATCTCCTCTGGAGACAAGAACCCGACGCTCCGCCTCGCAGAGCCATGCGCACCCGGCGGCTGCCCCCGAATCCGCAAAGGAAATGCCTGACGATCCCTCCGCACGAACCATAGCGCGAATTTGCTTGCGTACCGCCTAGTTCCCCATATCTGCCGCAGTCGTGAATTGCTTCCGAGCGTGTCAATCCACGCACAGTGTGTCTGCGTTGACACTTTTCACCGTCGTCACCCATCCCATAACTCATTTGTTTTCAAACTCCTGCAATTGGCTACCCGCTTGCACATTGTGAGCGCGCAGGCAATTGAGCAGTTGGGTTTGGGGGACGAGATGACCGCTTTCAGGAACAGCAAATTGGCCATGGTTGCAGTCGCGGCGCTGGTTTTGGGAATGCAGGCAATGGGGCAGCCGAACGCAAAGCAGCAGATAGCCGCTGTTGAAGCACCGGCTCACGCGAATACAACAGCCAGGCGGGTGATCGTCGTCAGCCTCGAAGACCGCAAGCTGGCCCTCCTAGAAGACGGGCAGGTGAAGAAGGTCTATTCGGTCGCCGTCGGCAAGCCATCGACACCTAGCCCCGTCGGGACCTTCACCATCGAGCGCCGGGTCGCAAACCCGACTTACCACCACGATGGCCGGACCATCCTTCCGGGACCAGGCAATCCGGTAGGTACGCGCTGGATGGGGCTGAGCATCCACGGCTACGGCATTCACGGAACCAATGAACCAAGGTCGATCGGCAAGGCTGCATCGCACGGATGCATTCGCATGGCCAAGGCCGATCTGGAGGAGTTCTACGAGTTGGTCGCTGTGGGCGACGCAGTGGAACTGGTGGGCCACCGCAATGAAGAGACAGCGCAGTTGTTTGAGAAAGGCTTGAAGCCGACCCCTGCACAGCAGCCCGCCCTGACAGCTAAGACCGATGCAATGCCCGCTGTTGTGGAGGAGCCAGCCACGGTTTCAAGCAGCGTCACAACGCATGCTGACTCCGCGGCGGAGACAGGTGGCGCGGTGGCAGGCACGTGGTAAAGGAGCACGGCAATGAATTTTCTGGCAGAAGCAATGAGCGGTCTGGGAGCGGTGCTGCTGCCATTGGTAGTGGTGCTGCTGTTTGAGGAACTCACGTTTGGAGGGCTGGTCCGGCTGGTACTGACTCCGTGGCCGGGAACCGGAAAACACAGGGAGCGCAACCAACAAGAAGGAGACAGGAAATGATCGCATTGAAGTTGTTGCTAACGGTCGCGGGAGTGCTGTTGCTGGCTGCCGCGTTGGCAATTCCGCTGTATGGGCTCTGGCTGCGCATCGAGTATGTGCGCAGGAAGGCCAGAGGAGACGAATCCCTTACTGAACCGGGTGAGATCGACTGGCGCGGCCCGCTGGCGCTGGCGCTGGTGGCCTGCCTGCCGCTTCTGGTGGCGAGCAGCATCGTAGTGGTGCCGAGCGGCAAGGGCGGCGTACGCATCAGCCAGATTCGCGGCACGCTGTCCGGAACCCTGTATCCCGGCGTGCATTTCATCACCCCCATGGTAGAGAGCATTGAAGTCTTCGATCTGCGCGATCACCTCTTTATCGCGGGCATTCTTGAAGAGGGCGCGAAGACCGGGACGCAAAAGAGTGGACTGAGCGTGCAGTCACGCGAAGGGCTAAACATCGGGCTGGCTGTCACCGTGCGCTATCGCCTTGACCCCAACAAACTCGACAGCGTGCAGGCGCACATGCCCCAGCCGGTCGACAAGGAATTGGTGCCCCCGGTGGTCGCCAGTGCGTGGCGGGAGCTGGCGCCCGAGTACACGGTGCGCGAGATATTCAGCTCTAAGCGCGAAGAGGTGCGGGCAAAAGCCGCGGCCATCATTACCCGCAAGCTGGGCGCCGATGGCATCGTGGTGGAAGAGGTGATGCTCTCTGACATTCAACTTCCCGAAGAGTATGCCAAGGGGCTTGAAGGCCTGTTGCTGAAAGAGCAGGAAGATGACCAACTGGGTGTGGTCACCGACATTCAGCAGAAGCAGGTGCGCATCGCCGAGTTGCAGGCGGAAGCGGAAGCGGCACAGAAAGTAAAGCAAGCTGAAGGCGACGCGCAGTCCAAGGTGGTTGAGGCCAAGGGCGAGGCTGACGCCATGCAGTACACGCTGCCGCTTAAGGAGAAACAGATCCAGCAAAGCAAGCTGGAGGCTGAGGCGCGCAAGGAGGCAACCATCCAAAACGCAGAGGCCGACGCGGAAGCCAAGGTGATCGACAGCAAGGCCGAGTTGCAGCGGCGCAATCTATTGGCCGATGCTGAAGCGAGCCGCGTGCGCCTGATGGCAGCGGCCAATGCAGAACGTATGACCAGCGAGGCGGCGCTGTTGAACAAGTCCCCGCTGCTCATTAACAAGATCGTGGCCGAGCGGCTCTCTGACAAGATTCAGGTGGTGATGGTCCCGTCTGACGGAAAGTTCTTCTTCGCCAGCGACGTCTTCAAAAACATCGCCAATACGCCGGTGGTAAAGCAGGAGATGGACAGCGAGCAGGAAGCCGAACCCAAGAGCGGGCACTAAGGAGCTTTGTCCTGGGGCGGAAGACATAGTCTTCCGCCCCGCCGGCTTGTGCCGCACAACTTGCGTCGATGTCCGCAGCGAAAGACTACGGGGTCGAGCAGCCGTAAACGATATAATCCGCGCAAATAGAATCATGCTCAGAGAGACGATGGCAATGACGCTTATCAGGCTGCTTATCTCCCCAGAGACGAAGATTCATCGCTGGAGATCCTATCTTCCAGTCGGGTTGATTTGTCTGTTGGCAGCCTCGACAGCCACCGCTCAAGCACCGGCCCAGTGGGAACAGCCGGTGGTGACTCTCACTGAAGAGATTGTCGGAATCCTGGGTCCCGGGCAGGCGCGGTTAACCATACGCAACGTCTCCAGTGTTCCGACGGACGAGATCCCCGCCATCCGCCACCGGCTGGAAGATGATTTGAAAGCGCGTGGCGTGGTAGTCTCAGGTGCCGAAAGCGCCAACCTCATTCGTGTAACCCTGAGCGAGCGCGCAGCAGAAGGCCTGTGGGTAGCCGAGGTAGTCGAGGGTAATCAGACGCAAGTAGTCATGGTGAGTGTGCCGTTGAAACGGCCTCAACAAACTCAAGCCAGCGCCGGCCTGATGTTACGCAGACAGGTAATATTCGTTTCGCATGCGCCGGTGCTGGCAGCGCTGGAAACTCCGGGTGGGCTGGTTGCCATCGAACCTGAACAGATCGTGATTTATGTCCATACAGCGGATGAGTGGAGGGAACAAAAGAGGATAAGCATCGGCCAAAAAAGGCCGCTCCCGCGCGATCCTCGTGCCATTGCGTTCACGACCGCCAACGGCCAAGGGTTCGAGTCCTTTCTTGCCGGATTGCAGTGCACAGGCACCTACACGATTGCGGATACAGAGTCCGGCTGGACGGTTCATTGCAAGGAGAGTGACGATCCGTGGACCATTGCGCCGGGGACAGAGGTCCAGCCAACGACATCGACACAAGAAGACGTCATCGTCTATCCGATTAAAGCCTTCTACAATGCGTCCCGGAATTACTTTACGGGCGTACTGGTTCCGAGTCTCGGTGTCGACCTGCCCCCGTTTTACTCGACCGCATTTCTTCCCCGCCCTGGTGGCGGCACTGCGTTGCTGACCAACGGCATCGACGGCAAGGTGCAATTGGTTGAGAACGGCGCGCTCAAGCCCGTGGCAGGCACACGTGATTGGGGCAGTGACTTCGCCACGCTCACTTCCGGTTGCGGCGCCGGGACGCAAATCATCGCGTCCGGCTCCGGCGAGGCAGCGATTGACAGCCTTCGTGCGTACGCTTTGCCCGCGCTGGAGGCAGTTCCGGCGAGTCCGCCGCTCGCCGTGGATGGAACGGTGACAGCTCTGTGGACTCCGCCCGACGGCAAAAGTGTGATTGCGGTGGTCAGAACGATCGCAAACGAATATGAGGTGGACCGTGTTACGGCGCTTTGCAATTAGCTGCCTGTTGGCTACTCTCGCTCTGCCAGCTGCCGCACGCACCCGTCCCCACTACGGCGGCACAGTACGCGTGAAAATCGAAGGTGATCCATGGCAGCGCCCGGATGGTCTGCCGCGGCGGCTGATCTTCGATGGATTGACCACGCTGGATCGAGACGGAACCGTGCGCCCCGCCCTCGCAGTCGAGTGGGAATCGGAAAGTGGCGATCGCCGGTGGCAGTTTCGGCTGCGCCCCGGCGTGCATTTCCACGATGGCTCGCCGCTGACTGCTGTCGCGGTGGTTGCGTCTTTAGCCGCGTCGTGTGCTGCAAACTGCCCATGGAACGCCGTCCACGCTGTCGGCCCCTCGATCGTCATTACCGGCGATTCGCCAATGCCAAACCTGCCTTCGCTGTTGGCCGGCGGCCAGTTTCTCATCTCTCTCGTCCTCACGGCAGACGGTAAAACGGCAAACGGAGCTATCGGAACCGGGCCCTTTCAGCTCACCGGGTTCAACAACGGCGTGCTGACGCTTGCCGCCAACGAGAACTGTTGGCAGGGGCGCCCGTTTGCAGACGCGGTTGAGATTCGCGTGCATCGCCTCGTCCATGATCAGTGGCTTGATCTTGGGGTGGGCCGCGCCGATGTGGTTGAGGTTCCGGCCGAACAATTGCGGCAGGCTCAGGAGCAGAGGCTTACGGTTGCAGAGTCCTCACCCGCAACGTTGCTGGCGCTTCAGATAGCAGACTCCGGCGCATTGGCAAATCCCACGTTGCGCGCAGCCATCGCGCTGGCTGTCGACCGCGGCGCCCTGTTCAACGTCATCTTTCAAAAGCAGGGCGAAGTCACTGCCAGCCTCTTGCCGCAGGCGCTTACAGGTTATTCATTTCTATTTGCCGCTGATCGAGACCTGAACAAGGCTCACCAGATGCGCGGCGGCCTGGCTACGCCGCCGCTCACCCTCAGCGCAGATCAGGGCGGCGCCATGCAACTGGCTGCGCAGCGGATTGCACTGAACTTGCGCGAGGCCGGCTTCAATGTGCAAGTGGTCGGTACAGGAACGCAACACTCTGATCTGATGCTGCGAAAACTCCCACTCGAAGGCGGCGAACCGGCGGCCGCGTTAGAGGCGCTGCTGCGTAGCGCTGGACAAACGCCACCGGTCGTGGAGCAGACATCGGCCGCACTCTTCAAGGCGGAGCGTGAGTTCCTCGATCAGAAAACGCTCATTCCTCTCCTTTATCTTCCCCGGGCCTACTCAAGTAGCGGCCGCGTCCGCGATCTGCAACTGTTCCCCGATGGCACGCCGGATCTGGCCGGAGTCTCGCTAGAGGATGCACCATGAGCCTTCGCCAAAGGCTGCTGCTGTTGTTCTCGCTCACTGTAGCCGCCGCCGTGGCTGCTGTGGCATGGACCGTACTGGTGCGCATCCGGTACGTCTTTGAGCAACGCGATCAGGAAGAGACCACGCTGTTTGTCAGCCAATTCCAGCGTGAGTTTCAGCATCGCTCCGCAGAGGTCGCAACTGCTGTGGACCATCTCTCTGCAAGCGAGCGGGCACGCGGCATGGCGTTTGAGATTGTTCAGTCCGGAGACGCGTCGCCTTACCTGACCGAAGCGCAGACCATGGCGCAGGATGTGCAGCTCGACTTTCTTGAAATTGTGGGGCCGGACGGAAATGTCGTGAGCTCTGCGCAGTGGCCGGCGAGATTCGGCTACCCTGAGCCCGCCGCCGCGGATCCAGCACAGGCACCCTTCCTCAAGCGCGAAGACCTTCCTGACGGCAGCAGTTCTCTAGGTCTCTTCGTGGTACGTGAGGTGCACGGCGCTGAGCCAGCGGTACGGCTGGTGGGCGGCGAACGGCTGGACCAGACCTTCTTGGCCGATCTGCCCGTTGCGCCCGGAATGCAGGTTGGCCTTTACAGCGACAGCAATGCAACTCCCAATCAGAGTTCCCCTCCTGACGCGAGCACAAACATCACAACGGCCTTCGATCCCAAGCGTCTTGTGGGACCCAGCGGCGACGTGCCGGGCGCAGCCCGCTACCAGAAGCTGATTGAAGAGGCCCGTAAAAGCGGCCAGCAGACCAACGGAATTCTCTACCTGACGGACCGGCGCGAAGACAGCGTAAATGCATCGGCGATTCCGCTCAAGAATCAGGCCGGTAATGTATTGGCGGTGCTTACCGTGGCCATCTCGCGCAGCGGCATGGTAGAAGCGCAACAGCATATTCGGGCCATCGCTTACGGGGTTGCAGCCGCTGGTATTCTGCTGGCCATCGCGTTCAGTCTCTGGATTGCGGCTCGCGTTTCGCGGCCTATCGAGCAACTGGCGCATGCTGCTGAAGAGGTGGCCGGCGGCAACTGGGACGTGCATGTTCCAGAGCACGGGCGCGACGAGGTGAGCGTGCTCGCGCGCAGCTTCAATCACATGACAAAGCAACTGACCAGCCAGCGCGAGCGCCTTGTGCAGAGCGAGCGCGTCGCAGCTTGGCGGGAACTTGCGCGCAGACTGGCCCACGAGCTCAAGAACCCGCTATTTCCGCTGCAACTAACGGTGGAGAATCTTGTGCGGGCCCGCGAGCTCTCTGAAGAAGAGTTCGATGAGGTCTTTCGCGAGGGCACGGCGACACTCGGCACCGAGATCGCTAACCTGAAAACCATCATTGGCCGCTTCAGCGACTTCAGCAAAATGCCCAAGCCCGAACTCGAGCGGATTGACGCCAAGGACATGGTGGCGCGAGCATATTCGCTTTACGCCAACGCAGGCAATCATGATGATGCGAAGATTCGCGTGGAGACTGAGACTTCCGATGAGCCGATGCCGCTGATGGCCGATCCTGAGCTTTTGCACCGCGCGCTCTCGAACCTTGTTCTGAACGCCATGGACGCCATGCCCGAAGGCGGCAGATTGACCATCTCCGCACATCCGCGAGGCGGCAAAGTGGAGATTTGTGTGGCCGATACCGGAACGGGAATCACGCCCGAGGAGTGCGAACGGCTGTTCACTCCGTACTACACGACCAAGCTGCATGGAACCGGCCTGGGATTGGCGATTGTGCAATCCGTGGTGGCCGATCATGCGGGCACTATCGCAGTAGAGAGCCGCGTAGGCGGAGGCACAGCATTTATCATTACGCTGCCCAGGGCGGAGTCATGAGCGCAAAGATATTGATCGTCGATGACGAGGCCAACACGCTGGCTTCCCTCGCCCGCGCATTTCGCCTGGCGGGCCACGAGGCTGTGGTATGCGACAACGCCGTCCGAGCACTGGAACTGGCCTTGACCCAGCCATTCGACCTTATCCTGAGCGACGTGGTGATGCCGCGGCGCGACGGCCTGGCCCTGCTTGAAGACTTGAAAACTGCGGGGGTCGCCGCTCCGGTGGTAATGATGAGCGGGCAAGCGCACATCGAGATGGCGGTGCGCGCCACGCGCCTTGGGGCCCTGGATTTCCTTGAAAAGCCGCTTTCCACTGAAAAGCTGTTGGTGACGGTGCAGAACGCGCTGAAGCTGACGCGCCTGGAAACTGAAAACCAGGATCTGCGCACCCGCGTGGGCAAGCACACGCTTGTCTGGACTGGTGAAACCATGCGCCGCGTCATGGCGCAGATTGAACGCGTAGCAGCGAGTGAAACGCGTATCTGCATCTATGGCGAAACCGGCACTGGCAAGGAGCTGGTGGCTCGAACTCTGCATGAAAAGAGCAATCGCTCCTCAGGTCCGTTCATCACCCTCAACTGTGCAGCGGTGCCCGCTGAGCTGATTGAGAGCGAGCTTTTCGGCCACGAGAAAGGCTCGTTCACTGGCGCCGCGCAACGGCACATCGGCAAGTTCGAGCAGGCACATCGCGGCACGCTGTTTCTAGATGAAATCGGCGACATGCCCGCGGCGATGCAGGCGAAACTGCTGCGCGTGCTCGAAGAGGGTGAAGTAGAACGGATCGGCTCTGACAAGCCAATCACGGTAGACGTGCGTGTTGTCGTAGCTACACACCGCAATCTGGAACAGTTGATCGAGTCCGGCGGCTTCCGTCGCGACCTTTATCATCGCGTCGTCGTGTTTCCCGTGGAGTTGCCCCCGCTCCGTCAGCGCCGCGAAGATCTGCCGGCACTGGTTGCGCACTTCTCTCGTCAGATAAGCACGCAAAACGGATGGAGGCCCGTAGGCTTCACCGATGCCGCCATTGAAGCGCTGAAGAGTTACGCATGGCCCGGCAATATCCGGGAACTGCGCAACGTGGTTGAGAGGCTGCTGTTGCTGGCTGGCACCGAAGTAGGCGCCGAAGATGTGCGGCTTGCGCTGCCTTCAACTCACTCGCCCGCGAAAGCCGCTGCGACCGGCGCGTCGATGGAAGACACCGGCGGCCCACTGGCGCAACGCGTATCTGCCTTTGAGCGCGCTACCGTGATTGCAGAGCTCGAACGGCACAACTGTCACATTACGCAGACAGCCAAAGCGCTGGGGCTTGAACGCAGCCACCTCTACAAGAAGTGCCAGCAATTGGGAATCGATCTTCAGAACCTGCCGGGGCGGGAGTAAAGTTCTCTGTGTGCTCCCGTGCACAAGGGCCCGGAGAGTTTTCGTAATTGGACTGAGTCTTCGAATCTCTCCACCAGAGCTAATTGATCGATTCAGGAACGAGGAATCTAAATGCTGTTTCTTAAGAGTTGGTTTGTGATTGCTTTGCTATCTATCCTTGCCGCTCTGGCGGCAGCACCGGTCCGCGCAGATGGCCAGCAGAGCGGAGAATTGCGTACCCCCAAGCCTCCCGACGCGCCGCAGATTCACGGTCCCAAGGTGTATGGCGCACGCCCTGGGCATGCCTTCCTCTATCGCATTCCCTGCACGGGCATTCGTCCAATCACGTACTCCGCCTCCAATCTCCCCAGCTCTCTTACCTTGGACAGCAAAACGGGAATCATCTCCGGCCAGGCGCCGGAGAAACCCGGCGAGTTCCTGGTGCAATTGGAAGCCGTCAGCGCGGTCGGCAAAGACTCTCGCCCGTTCAAAATCGTAGTTGGCGACACGATTAGCTTGACTCCGCAAATGGGCTGGAATGATTGGTACACGTTCTACGATCGCATTACCGACAGCGACGTTCGCAAGGCGGCGGCCGCGATGCTCTCGTCGGGGATGGCTGATTTCGGCTATCAGTATGTGGATATCGACGATTGCTGGGCCAGGAAGCCAGGATCGAAGGATCCAGCCTTGAGTGAACCTGTCCGTGATTCTCAAGGTAATATCCTTGCCAACGCGCGATTTCCAGACATGCAGGCTCTGACGGAATACATTCATAGCCTTGGCCTCAAGGCAGGCATTTACACGTCTCCCGGGCCTCTGACGTGCGCTGATTTCGAGGGAACCTACCAGCATGAAGATGCCGATGCTCACCAGTTTGCACAATGGGGTTTCGATTTGCTCAAGTACGACTGGTGTTCCTATGGAAAGATTGCCAAGGATAAGAGCCTGGTGGCGTTGCAGGAGCCATATACAAAGATGGGCAGAATCGTGGAGAACCTCGATCGTGATGTCGTTCTGAACATGTGTCAATACGGCATGGGTGATGTATGGAAATGGGGACGGCAAGCTGGCGGGAATTCATGGCGCACCACAGGCGATCTGGGATTAGTCGCAGATCGCTCGCTTCCGGGCTTCTATTCCATCGGATTGGCGAACGCAGCTCATAGCGAGTTCGCCGGTCCGGGAGGATGGAACGACCCGGACTACATTCTGATTGGAATGGTGGGCAACGCCCAACAGCCTGAGTCGGGCGCGCGGCATACGCAACTGACGCCCGAGGAGCAATACAGCTACATGTCGATGTGGTCTCTCATGGCGTCGCCGCTTATTTTCTCCGGCGACATAACCCAGTTGGACGAGTTTACCCGGAATGTTCTGTGCAACTCTGAAGTGATCGATATAGATCAGGACTCGCTGGGAAAACAAGGCAGGCTCGCGAGGAAAACAGAGAATGAATTCATATTAGCCAAGCCCCTTGACGATGGGTCTCTGGCCGTAGGGCTTTTCAACCTGAACAATACGCCGCGCACTGTAATTGTGACCTGGAAGGATCTTGGCATCGCCGGAAAGCAGACCGTCCGGGATGTCTGGCGCCAGCGTGATTTGGGTTCGTTCGCAGCCTCATTTTCATCCCAGGTTTCTCCACACGGAGTAACCCTGGTACGGCTGATTCCGGCTCAAGCGCAGTGACCCACTGCATCGCCTGCACCTTCCAAGACATCATTCTCAGTGTTCCCGGCCGCTCTGGCTGTGCGGGAAGCTGCGAAGAGCCGATAGATAGAGTAGGATTCTGCGCATGATGAACCTGAACCGTCGTGATCTCTGTGTTGCGCTTTCCTCTTTAGCGGCTGTCACTGCCGGCTGGCCGGCTAAAGGCCAGGCAACCGCGGCCGCGACTGGCGCAACATCTGTCCCTGCTGCGCCGCCGGAAGCTGTGCTCTCGGTACAGCGCGTCTACCCATTCGACCAGCTCCCCGTGAAGACGGGTGCGAATGGTGAGTCGCGGGCGGTGGTGAACGGTGTGCTCCCGACAGGAGAGGCGGTCGAAATGCATGAGACTACCTTGCTGCCCGGGCACATGCCGCACCCCCCGCATAAGCACCGGCACTCGGAGTTCATGCTGATCCGCGAGGGGACGGTCGAGTTCGACAACGACGGGACATTCGAACGGGTAGGTCCTGGCGGAGTGATCTTTGCCGCATCGAACGTGATGCACGGGTTGAAGAATGTGGGCGCGACGAATGCCAATTATTTTGTGATTGCAATTGGACGAGAGTCTGCGAATTCACCCACTTAACTAAATTCCTGTCATCCGATCCGGTGATGGCTTGGCTTACATCCAACAAACGGCCGGACGATGCGACGCACATAACACGAGGGCAGCAACCACGCTGCCCTCGAACGTATCAGGTTTGGAACGATCGCTACTTCAAGCTCGTCCAGTCCAGCACAACTTTCCCCGCCTGGCCAGAGATCATCGCAGCGAATCCCTGCTCAAAATCGCTGTAGGCAAAATGATGGGTAATGATCGGCGAAATGTCCACTCCGGATTCCAGCAGTACCGACATCTTGTACCACGTCTCGTACATCTCGCGTCCATAAATGCCCTTGACAGTCAACATGTTGAAGATCACCTGTCGCCAGTCCATGAGCATCTCTTTGGCAGGGATGCCTAGAATCGCAACCTTTCCGCCATGACTCATATTGGCGAGCATGTCACGCAGCGCCTGCGCATTCCCCGACATCTCCAACCCAACGTCAAAGCCCTCCGTCATTCCAAGTTGCCGCTGCACCTCAGGCAGAGAAACCTCGTTCGGATTCACCGCCAGCGTTGCACCCATCTTCCGTGCCAGCTCTAGTCGGAACGGGTTCAGGTCCGTGATCACCACATGCCTCGCGCCCGCCTTCTGCACGATCGGAATGGTCATGATGCCGATCGGACCGGCTCCGGTGATGAGCACGTCTTCTCCCAGGACAGGAAACGAAAGTGCAGTGTGCACGGCGTTGCCGAAGGGATCGAAGATAGCGGCGACCTCTTGGTCGATGCCGGGGTTGTGTCGCCAGATGTTGGTCATGGGAAGCGAAATAAGTTCGGCAAAAGCTCCCGGACGGTTGACGCCAACTCCTTGCGTTGAGGCACAGAGGTGCCTTCTCCCGGCCAGGCAGTTGCGGCAGCGGCCACAGACCACATGACCTTCCCCGCTCACGATGTCTCCGGGAAAGAAATCATTGACATTAGACCCCACAGCGACAATCTGTCCAACGAACTCATGTCCGATAGTCATCGGCACTCGGATCGTCATCTGCGCCCAATCGTCCCAGTCGTAGATATGAACATCGGTGCCACAGATGCCCGTGTAGCGCACCCGAATCAGCACATCGTTAATACCGGTCGGCGGCTCTGGAATCTCTTCCAACCAGAGTCCCCGCTCCGCCTTGCTCTTGACCAATGCTTTCATTAGGTTCTTCCTTTGCAGAACTGATCTCCCCGCATTGTATCTTCGAAGGCTATGGTCGATCTGGAAACAGTGAGATGCACTGCAGAGGAATTCCTGCCTCTATGCCTCGGTTGCCATGGAAATGAACGAATGCCGTCAGCTCTTCGCAGTATAGAAATCGTGATGCGAATGGCTACACTTCACCCTGCAGCCATGGCCAAGGAGACCTGCACGTTAATCGGAGACTCGGATCTGCGTTGAAGGATGGCACGGAGCGGGCATGCTGCCTCCCACAAGCTCATCGTGGGTACCTTGGTCGCTACATCGCGAGATGCGCTTCGCGCCTTCCCGCGATGCACGATCACAAAGCCTGGCGCAGACCCATGGTTACCGGCTCACGGTGCGGAGTATGACCAGCTCAGCACGTTCTGCGTCGCTGAAAATCCCCCCGTGCCGCCGGTGAAGCCGATATAAGCCGTAGTGCCCCCAACCATGCTGGGGATATTCACCGTAAATACCTCAGTTACCGTAGCATTGGTCACTGTGTCGGTCAGCGTCATGGTCAGGTTGGTCCCGTCGTAGACCATGTGCGCGTGCATCGTGTCTCCGCTGTGCAGGTTGATTCCGGTAGAGCTCAAATCTATCGAAGGTAGCGTGGGCGACGCACCACCTGTATACAACCCTGTAGAATCTGTGCCCTCGCCTGCATTGTTATATAGGTCGAACTTGACCGCCACGCTGCTCGGAATCCCCTGGTAACCCAGCCCGCCTCCGCCATTCCCCAGTGCCCAGACGCTGCTTCCTTGAATCGTAAACGTCATCCCATCTGCGGTGGCATTCAACTGCTGGAATGTAAAGTCAGTCGTAAAAGTTCCCACCGGCACTGGCGTAGCAAACCAGGCACTTCGCTCCTCCCCCATCCCTCCGTCGGTCACTTGCAGTAATCCGCCGGTCACTGTCGGCCCATAGTTCAGCGACAGATTTGTGGCCGTGAACCCGCCGCTTGGATAGTTGATGTAGGTCGTGCTGCCTCCCGCGTTCACCGTTTGTGCCAATACGCTGGACGTCGTTGGGTTGTAGTACGTGCTGCCTGCAAACGACGCCGTGATCGAGTGCGCCCCTGCCGTCAGGGCCGTAGTGGTATATGTCGCCACTCCGCCGCTCGGCGTCACTGTGGTCAGCGTGGTCGTCCCATCCAGGAAGGTCACTGCTCCGCTCGGCGTTGTGCCGGAAGCGGTCAAGGTGGCTGTGAAGGTCACCGAAGCACCCGCAGTGGACGGATTCAGGCTGGACGTCAGGGCTATTGTCGGGGTTGCCTTGTTGATGACGAAGTTGCCTGCCGAAGCGCCTGTCAGAGTGTTGTAGTCGGTTGTGTCCGTGGGCGTAAAGTTGGCCGTAATCGCGTAGGTCGCCGGCGCACTGGGCACCGTTGCCGAGCCGCCGTACAGCACGTTGCTCACCGTCCCTGCCACTGAACCGGTTACCGCTGCCGTCTGCGCAGCTCCGCTATACGTCACCGGTGTGTTGGTCACCGTCAGTGTCGGCGTCGCCTTGTTCACCGTTTCTGTCAGCACTGCCGAGGTTGCCGGGTTGTAATTGGTACTGCCCGCAAACGCCGCCGTGATCGAATGCGATCCTCCCTTCAAAGCCGTAGTAGTGTAGGTTGCTGTTCCATTGCTTGGCGTCACTGTACCCAGCGTCGTAGTCCCGTCAAGGAACGTCACTGCAGCGGCCGGGGCCGCACCCGACCCGGCTAACACTGCCGTAAAAGTGACTGAGTTGCCATAGGTTGATGGATTCAAGTTGGACGTGAGGGTTACCGTCGGTGTCGTCTTGTTTACCGTTTGTGTCAGCACGCTGGATGTTGCTGCATTGAAATTCGTGTCGCCACTATACGATGCGGTGATCGAGTTTGATCCTCCCCCCAACGACGCTGTCGCAAATTTAGCGCTCCCGCTGCTCAACGTTCCCGTACCTAGTGTGGTCGTCCCGTTTAGGAAGGTCACCGTTCCGGTCGGCGTTCCTCCGGAACCGGACACCACTGCCGTAAAGGTAACTGAGCTGCCATAGTTAGACGGATTGAGGCTCGATGTCACGCTTACGGTCGGTGTGGTCTTGGTCGATGAGCTTATGGTGTAAGCGGCCGTACCCACCGCGCTGTTCGTATATCCTGTCTCGACCGCGATGGCCTCCAGCGTCTCGGTCGCGCTCACCGTAATCGCGTTCTTGTATTTGGTGGATGAAGTCGTTGGCGTCGTTCCGTTGGTGGTGTAGTAAATCGTAGTTCCACTGGTCGAGTCGCTAATTGTCACCGACTGCGACGTAGTGTAAGTCCCGCCCGCCGGGGAGAATGTCGGCGTGGGAAGCAATGAAGCTATGGTGTAAGCAGCTGACCCCACCGCGCTATTGGTATAGCCTGTTTCAACCGCAATGGCCTTCAGTGTCTCCGTCGCGCTCACCGTGATCGCACCTGTGTACTTGGTCGATGACGTAGTCGGCGTCGCCCCGTTGGTGGTGTAGTAAATCGTAGTTCCGCTGGTCGAGTCGCCAATGGTCACCGACTGCGATGTAGTGTAAGTCCCGCCCGCCGGTGAGAATGTTGGCGTGGGAAGCACTGGGGCAATGGTGTAAGCTGCTGTGCCCACTGCACTATTGGTATAGCCTGTTTCGACCGCCAGTGCCTCCAGCGTCTCCGTCGCGCTCACCGTGATCGGAGAGCTGTACACGGCCGATGAGGTAGTCGGCATCGTCCCGTTGGTCGTGTAGTAGATCGTCGCTCCGCTGGTCGAGTCGCTGATTGTCACCGACTGCGATGTAGTGTAAGTCCCGCCCGCCGGTGTGAACGTGGGCGTGGCGACCGTTGACGTTGATCCGGCTTGACTCACGTAGTTCCATGACAGAATATTCTGCGTCGCGGTAAGTCCTCCGGTGCCGCCGGTAAATCCTACGTAGGCAGTGCTGCCTCCAACCACATTGGGGATGTTCACCGCGAACACTTCCGATGCGGTGGCGTTCGTCACCGTGTCGGTCAGATTCAGGGTCAGCTCGGACCCGTCATAGACCAACTGCGCGTTCATAATGTCTCCGCTGTGTAGGTTGATTCCCGTCGACGTAAGATCAGCCGAAGGCACCGTCGGCGCCGCACCATTGACATAAAGCCCTGTAGAATCTGTTCCCTCGCCTGCGTTGTTATATAGATCAAACTTGACCGCGACGCTGCTGGGAATCCCTTGGTAGCCCAGCCCGCCTCCACCGCTTCCCAGAGCCCAGATGCTGCTTCCCTGGATCGTGAATGTCATGCCATCGGCATTCGGATTCAATAGTTGAAAGGTGAAGTCGGTAATGAAACTCCCCACGGGGACTGGCGTCAGAAACCAGGCACTGCGATCCTCACCGGTCCCTCCATCTGTCAGTTGCAGCAACCCTCCAGTAACCGTCGCGCCATTGTTCAGCGACAGGTTTGTCGCCGTGAATCCATCATTGGCATAGTTGATGTATGCCGTCCCTGGGCTGATGGTGAAGTTGGCCGCGCTCACTGCGCTGTTGCTCAGGCTTGTCGCAACTGCGATTGCCTGCACCGTCTCCGACGTGCCCACGGTGATTGCCCCTGTGTACTTCGTCGATGAGGTTGTGGGCGTTGTCCCGTCGGTGGTGTAGTAGATTGCGGCGCCCGTTGTCGCGTCGTTGATGGTCACTAAAACGGGCTGCGTGAAAGTGCCTCCATTCGGACTGAATGTGGGCGGCAGAGCCTGCGTTGAGTCAACATAGGTGGCCGAGGTTACCGGGCTTTGCAGGTACCCCGTAGCGATCGCAATCGCATTGATCGTCGTCGTAGCGTTGATGGTGACCGCGGATGTGTAAACGGCCGATGATACCGTCGGCGTGCTGCCATCCAGCGTGTAATAGATCGTCGCTCCCGGCGTCGCATCCGACATGCTAACCGCCAGGCTGTTATTGAATGTCTCTGCCCCGGGAGTGAATACCGGAGCTGTGGCAGGATTTTGGCCATTGATTAGCCCAAACACGTTGAACTGATATTGCGCTCCAACGTACACTTTCCCATTCACTACCGTCGGCACGGTAAACTTGACTGCGAGACCGGGATTGTCTCGCGAAGAATTCGTATTGCTCGAGTAGAGTGTCGTACTCGGATTGCTGGCGTCGTGCGCCTGCAGGATGGCCGAACCACCCGTCATGTAGCCTTCCGAATCAATGCTCCAGACAATCCCCTGCGTAGTCCCATTCGCCGAAATCGCGGGGTTCGCTCCCGGAAAACCGTACGACTCTGAGGAGACAGCATTGGGGCCTGAAAGCAGGCCGTTGACCAGTGAGAATTCCTTGAGAGTGTCCTTCTGAGCCCAGTAATAGATATTCCCGTTCCAGTATGCCGGCGTGCTCCAGGTGCCTACGTCGCCTACTGCACTCGGAAGCTCCTGCACCACGTGATCGGCCGAAGTGTTATACCCTCCAAGACCCTCGCGATTGAGCAGGTACACTTCGCCCGATTTCCCGGCTTGCACCAACAGGTGTGGGTAACTCCCGGTAGTCTGAGTGGGAAGGATCAATATCCCCCCAGACCCCTGGTCGCCATCATATTGGTCCAGTTCGGCCTGACTCATTGGCGTGAATTCATCCTGAACGGTCGGCACGCCGTTGGTCAGGTCCAGATTCAGCACACTGTCCCCGAAATCCATGCCCGCTGCGTAGGGCGTTGTCGCCGTGTAATCGCCGTTACCCGTCGCAACGAACATCCGGCCGTACGGATGATTCACGGGGTCCACAACTTCGGCAGCAAGCCCTGAGCCTCCCATCCATGTCCCAGCGCCATTCCCATTCGGAGTAGTGCAGAATACGCCTGTCTGCTTCAGAGTCTGCGCGTTATAGCCCATAATCCATCCGTGCCATGGGCCGGCATCGCCGTGAGAAGAGAATCCGATATAGACGATGCCATTGAGCAGCAGCAGGCCGGGCCGCTGATTCTGCCATTCGTTGTCGAAGGTCAACGTTCCGCCGGAACTGCCGTTGCCTGTCCCGGCCACGCTCGCCGAGATCACCACTGGCCCACCAAACTTCTCCGCTCCCGAAGTCACATCGAGTGCGTGCAAACGCTGGACGAAGCCTGTACCCTCGGCAGTCGCGCTCACCACGTACAGCGTTCCCGACGACGGATCAATCACCGGTGTCCCCGTGATACCCACCTCGGGGATGATGTCGGTCCCCACATCGTTCGACGAAACCGTCGTTGCGCCGGCAGCTGCTCCGTGAGCCGACGTGAGCATCGAGGCGAACCACAGCGGATTCGCATTTGTTCCGGTGTTGCTGTCCGCATCGAATGCGTACACGCTGTCATGCTCCGTCGCCACAAACACTACGTTGTGCGACACCCCGCTGATGGTTACGTTTTGAAGATAGAGCGGCTGCGCATAGACGTATCCGTCCACAGACTGCGAGAAGAGCTTGCCAAATAGCGTCGGGTTTACGTTCGAAGGGTTCAGGATCGTTTCGTTCAGGTTCTGCCCTGTGCGCGAGATGTCGTTGCGCCATGTAGTCACACTCAACTGAGCATACGTTGATACACTACCCGCTGCCAGCAGGAGCACCGCTCCAAGAACTCCCCGCCAGTCGCCCGTTCCCCACACTGCATTGCGCGTCTTAAGCAAACTCATCATTCGGATGTCATCCCCATCGGTTCCGCCTACGCCTGAACAAGGGTCGGCAAACTGCGACCCACGACTCGCCTTGTTTCTTTGCCGCATGCTGAGTACCCGGCTTTCCGAAGAGATTCTGCCTGGTGAGCCCCTCAGAGCTGGCAGTCCCTCGTCCCACCCACGTGTGGAAATTGATAGGCTTGAGTAAAAGCAAAACCCGATGACGACCTCTACCTGCGACGGATACTCTCTACCCCATCAGGCCGAGTCTGCCCGTTTCTAAAAATTGAAATAGGCGAACCTCACTTGTTCCAGAGAAACTCAGATAGGCTTATGGCAGCGCTTGTTCCCATATTGTCCGATGCAATTTCTTACTCCTTGGGGAACTGTGGAGTGTTCATTCTAAACAAGCATTTCAGACTATCCCACTCCACATTAGTAACACTCAATGGTCACCTAGTACTCTGGTCGAGACTTACCACCGAGGCATCTTCGTGCACACTATCCAGAGCGGACGTCTTCTTGGTGTTCTCTGTCTTCAGCCGATGTTTCACTTATCCCAATTGCAAAGTGGAGAGGGATTTTGCTTATTAAAATTCTTGTGGAGAAAATTACTCGTCAAGCTACAACCGAGACTGGCATAAAGATCGCCGGGCCTTTGCGACCGTCAGTGGCCGGGTTCGCCTTCCTTATCCTGGCCACGGCGGTGGGAAGACTGGATGCGCAGAAGCAGCCTGCCCTTCAGACGCTCACGATCAACCGCATCGCTGAAGAGCGCGAACTCCACAAAGGGCTGCCTCGCAGCTTTGCCTGGAACCCCGCAGGAACCAGCCTTGCCTTTATCCGGACGGCTCCTGCTGCAGGCAAAGGTTCACTTGCCTCCGGGGCATCTGAGATATGGAGCATCGATATCGCTGCTGGCCGGCAAAGGGTCCTCGTGTCTGCTGGCGATCTAACTGCTGCCTTTGGCCGCGATCTGCCGCATCTACCCGGCGACGAAGAGGAGGAAGAAGGCGCCAGGCACAATCAGCTCCAGGAATTTCTCTGGGCTCCGGACGGCCGGGCTCTGTTGCTTGTCACTGGTGATTCAATCGCGCGCTTTAGTCTCGACACTCATTCTTCACGGCCGATAGTTACGGATAAAAGAGGCCTCAGCAATCCGCAGATCAGCCCCGACGGCCGTAAAGTCAGCTTCGTCCAAAATCACACTCTCTGGCTCGCAGATACCGCCACCGGCGCCCCGCACGCCTTTACTCATGCGGGAAAGAGCGACCTGAGAAGAGGCGAACCGGATTGGGTCTACCTTCACCAGTTGGGTTTGCACTCGGCGTATTGGTGGTCGCCTGACTCTTCCTCAATTGCCTGGATTGAAACAGATGATCGTGCCGTCAACAAATATTCTCTGCATAAGTCTGACGGCGATGAGCAGCTCATCGCTTATCCCGTGCCCGGCAAGGCCATTCCCGCGGTGCATCTCTTCGTACAGTCAATTTCCGCAACTGCGCCAGTTCAGGTCGATCTGGGCAAGGATGCAAACATCTACATACCCCGGGTACAGTGGCTGCCAGACGGTAAGCACCTTGCAGTCGAGCGCCTCACCCGCAGCCAGAACAAACTTGACCTTCTGCTGGCCGAAGCCGCCCATGGTGCATCGCGCGTAATTCTTACCGAGAAGGATGCCTACTGGATCAACCTCAGCGACGATCTTCATTTTCTCCGCAATTCACGCCGCTTCCTTTGGTCCAGCGAACGCTCCGGTTTTCGTCATCTCTATCTCTACGACCTGGCCGGACACCAACTCGCCCAGCTAACTCAGGGTAACTGGGAAGTTACTTCGCTGGTTGGTGTCGATGAGACAGCGAATGTTGTGTACTTTACTGCGTCCGAAGCCAGCCCTCTGGAGCGTCAGTTGTATCGCGTCAATCTCGATGGATCCGGTTTTGCACGAATCACACAGGAAAAGGGCACGCACGACGTCCAAGTCTCGCCCGCCGGCGCTGCTTTCCTTGACGGCTGGTCAAACCACGCCACACCCGGGCGTCTTGACCTACTTCGTTCCAACGGAAGCAGAATTGCGAGCCTCACCGGCGACTCGCCCGCGAACCTCGCCGCAGTCCAACTCAGCCCCCTCGAATTCCTTACCGTAGGAACACATATGGGCATGCAGCTAAATGCCTGGATCATAAAACCACCGGACTTTGATCCCGCGCGCCAATACCCGGTCATCTTTTATGTCGCCGGTGGGCCCGGCGAACAAATCGTGCGCGACGCATGGGGCGGGGATGTCTCCCTCTGGTGCTCCCTGATGGCGCAGAAGGGCTATATCGTATTCGCACTCGATAACCGCGGTACTACTGGTCGCGGCCATTTGTTTGAGGAGCCAGTGCATCTTCGATTTTCTGGCCCTGAAATGGCCGACGTGCGCGACGGAGTCAAGTACCTTCGCTCTCTCCCATGGGTTGACAAGCCTCGCATCGGCATTTGCGGTTGGGGCTACGGAGGGTTCCTCGCGCTCCATGGAATGCTTGACCGTCCCCTGCTTTTCAAAGCCGGGTTTGCGGGTTCTCCCATTACGGATTGGCATCTCTATGACGCCGTCTTCAGCGAGCGTTACCTCGATGACCCGGTGCGCAATCAGGACGGCTGGCTCGCATCTTCGCCCAATGAAAATGCCGGCAACCTCAACGCGCCTCTTCTGCTCGCGCAGGCGACGCTGGATGAGAAGGTGCACACCGAGAATTCCCTCATGTTGCTCGACGAACTCCTGGACAAAGGAAAATATGCCGACATATTGCTGTTCGCCGACCGCCGCAACTTATTCGACGATCGAGCCACGCGCATGATTCTCTTTGAGAGACTCACCGATTTCTTTGTCAAGAATCTCTAGGCGAAGCCGGCAGCGTTGCACCGAGACCGCTGGCCAAGCGAGCCCGCGCATTTACCTCCCGCATGTCCCACAGAATGCCCACGCCCGTCATCAGTGAACAGGCTGCCCAAACCAGGCCGACTAGCTTCACGCCATAAGCTTCGCGGTAGAGCACAAGGTCCACGCTATGCAGCGAGACGACCTCAACACACCAGCAGGTCACCGAAAGAATTGCGCCGCATGCAGCCAGCGCTGCTCCCGCCCTGTTTCGAAGATTCCGCAGAACCAACCCAACTCCGGCCAACGCCGCGACTCCCAGAAAGATGAGCGTTGCAAGCTGTGGACCCGCGCGGTCCGCATAGATGTTCCGCTTCATCGATTCGTTTTCAAGTAGATCGTGCAGCAGCCATCGTCCATTCAGCACCATGTCCGCCAGGAGCGCCGCCTCCAGCACCCCGATCACCGCGGCCAGCCGCCGCTGGTGTGCTGTTCCGTGACCTCCGGCCCAAGCAAGGACGCACGAAGCCAATGCAAATAAGTAAGCAGTCAGCCCGATCAGTCGCGTTGGGTTCAGCCATCCGGCAAGGGAGATCACGGCTTTAGCCTTTACATATCCACAGCAACTTCACCGCGCCTGAGTTAGGCACACGCACGGTTGCTCTGCGCCCGATAGTTATACCTGAAGTTGTGGACCATGTTATCTGGGATAGGTTATCTCAGATAAGTTATACCCACCAAGTAAGTGAGCCCTATTACGCCAGTTAGACAGCGAAGGTGCACCGCCCTGCCCGCTGAACCCCGTTCGGATCCTAGTTATTCGGCTTGGGGCTGGCCGCCGGCGTTGGTTGCATAGCGGTCGGCATCGGCATGCTCATTCCCGTCGAGCCCGGCATTCCACCCAGTTGATCCTGTTGCACATTGAGCGGCCGTGCCAGCACCATTTCCAGCGTGGTGCCCGCCGGAAACACGACATCGTTCCCGCGCGTCATCATGGTCGCCAGAATTCCCACCGCGGCTCCGGCGCCTCCGCCGATCCCGCTGCCCAGTCCTACGTGCCCGGTCCCCATTCCCGCCAGGGTGCCTACTCCTGCTCCCGTTCCGGCGGCTTCGCCAATCCGCTCCGCATCGCGCCCCTTGGTCCCGGAAGCTTCAACCGTTCCCTCGGAGTTCTTCACCTTTGTATTCGTGGAACCGGGAACATTATCGAGCGATCCGGGAATCGCAATCTCTACGCCGTTCGGAAAGATCATCGAGGCAAAGTGCATTTGTAATTGGGCGCGGCCTTTCACCTTACCGGGCCTCTGCACGCTGTCGATGACTCCCTTGACGTACATGCCCGCGGGGATCACCACCACTCCCTCCTGCACCACCGGAAACTCCGACACAAAATACGTGGGGTCTCCCGGCTTTGCCACTCGTGTACTGATCTCCTGCTTCAGTGAGAGCAGAATCCGCGTTCCGGCTGGAACGGTATAGGTTTTCAATCCGTTGCCTGCGGTTGCCCCGGGTGCCACGCCACCGCCCACCGCTGAACCTGCGGCAGGCGCTTGTGCCACTCCACCCGGAATCATGCCTACCAGTAACGCAAAACAAATCAACGAGCGACGAGCCATCAAACACCTCCGGCACAACCTGAAGTACCCCGAGAATAAAGCATCTACCTCACCCTTGAGACGCACCTCGGGTACGTCCTTTAGTAACAGGGTAACCCGCTCGTCGCAAGCGCCGCTCGCCTCTTAAACACTCAGATGCTGTTTCTCACTATCCAATCAAGAGGACGCTTGACGGCATCAAGTTCCCCGGCCCCAGGGTTCCTAATCCTCACCGCTTCGTTCCCTGGCAACTTACGCGACGCCTGCGCTATTTGGGGTGGAAATCGACCGTCAGTGCGCAGGATTCTGAGCCATCGTCGGTCCAGGTTGATGCGTCGGCAAACTCAATCTTCGTCACAGCAATCGTTTCGCCGGTCCCATGTATGTCCACCGATTCGGCTGTCAGGTCCCACGTGGATTCTTTCTTCTTGCCGCTGTCGAGGCTGGCGTGGGACTTCAGACTGTGAGGGTAGGACCGCGGATAGCCGCCGGAGTCCAGCACGGATAAGCTGAAGGTCACCGTCGAGATTTGTTTGCCTGCCTGATTTTCGAACCAAACCTTGAGCTGTGGGACGGACCGCCCGCCCTCATGGTTATAGGCCAGCGCAACATGGTCCAGCACCACCGGGCATTTGGCCTCAGGGCTCTGCGCCGCGCACTCCATCGCGCCACCAGCGAAACAGAGCGCCAACGCAAAAAATGCGCTCGCAGTTTTCATCGACGGTTGCTCAACATGTGCCTCGTCCGGCCATCCCTCCCGGCTGAACTCCAGTCTGACCACGCTCGGATTTGTTGTCAATGACAACATCCCCACCCTTTTTCGCAGGTGGCCAATAGAGACCAGACCAGCTCCTCGACATTCACGATAATTCAATGGTGCGCACCTTTTAAGACGATAGGAATGCACCCGCGTTCGCCGAACCTTCGCGAAACATGATTTCCCCATAGGTGAACAGGATGAGCGGTATACAGGTCAAAAAGGTTTTATTGATTGGGGACGACCCCGAGCAGGCTCGCTTGATCCGCGAGATGTTCAACGACCAGGGCTCTTATTCCTTCACATTGACCCATGTAAAGAACATGACGGACGCCGAGGACTACCTGCAGCGTCAATCGTTTGCCGTCCTTCTGCTCGACTTGGGTTGTTGTCCGGATGCATCGGGTTTCGAGCTGATTCTGCGGACCCATGCAGCCGCACGAGGGGCCTCCATTGTCCTCCTATCAGATTTGGAGAACGAGGCAATCGCCATGCGCGCCATGGAACGAGGCGTGCAGGACTACCTGATCAAGGGCCAAATCGAACCGCACGAACTAATGCGCGCCATGCGCAATTCGGTCGCCCGCAAGATCCTCGAAGAAACCTTGTTCAATGAGAAGAACCGTGCGCAGATCACACTCGAATGCATCGGTGATGCCGTGATCTGTACCGATGTCGCAGGAAACATCTCATTTCTCAACCCCGTCGCGGAGAGAATGACAGGCTATTCGATGAAGGAAGCGGTGGGGCTGCCCTTGCTTGATTCTTTCCATATCATGGACGCCTCCACTGGCGAAATCGCCGCCGACCCTACAGCGAGGGCATTCGAACACAGCCGGATCAATCATCTGCCGGTAAACTGCATCCTTACCAGTAAGGACGGACATCAGGTCTTCATTGAAGACTCTGTCGCACCCATGCTCGACGGTTCCGGACTGCCGGCCGGATCGGTGCTGGTGTTTCGCGACGTAACCGCGGCGCGAGCGCTCGCCGAACAAATCTCCCATCTCGCTGAGCACGATTCTCTGACCAGCCTGCCCAATCGGTTATTGCTGAATGATCGGCTTAACCAGGCAATCGCACAGGCAGGCCGTAATGCGAGCCTCTTGGCCATCCTGTTCCTGGATCTGGACAATTTCAAGCACATCAATGATTCCCTCGGACATCCAACCGGCGACAAGCTTCTCAAATCCGTGGCCCAACGGCTCCAGGCCTGTGTCCGCGCCCCGGACACGGTCAGTCGGCAAGGTGGTGACGAATTCGTCCTTCTTCTCCAGCAAGTGCAGCACGCTGAAGACGCTGCTATTACGGCCAAAAGAGTCCTCAAGGTGATGAAAGAAGTCCATACCATCGAAGGCCGTGAGCTTCACGTCACCACCAGCATCGGCATCAGCGTCTACCCCGACGATGGAATGGATGCGGCAACTCTCATGAAGAACGCCGACACTGCCATGTACCAGGCAAAAGAGAGCGGTCGCCAGGTCTTCAAGTTTTTCAAACAAGACATGAACGACAAGGCCGTGGCGCGGCAATCCGTGGAGGAGGACCTGCGGCGCGCCCTTGAACGGAATGAACTCACGCTGGACTACCAGCCAATCTTCAATCTCAAGTCAGGCGTCATCACAGGGGCCGAAGCCCTGCTGCGCTGGACGCACCCCACGCGGGGATCGGTCGCGCCGGCGCTGTTTATCCCGGTTGCTGAAGACTCTGGCCTGATCTTGCCCATCGGCGCATGGGTTCTGCGCAATGCGTGCACCCAGGCCAAAGCCTGGATGGATGCGGGCCTGCGCCCGATACGCATGTCCGTCAACGTCTCCGCGCTCCAGTTTCGAAGCGAGGACTTTCTCAAGAGCCTCATGACCATCCTTGCCGACACTGGCCTGGAGCCGGAGTCTCTCAATATCGAAGTCACTGAAAGTGGTCTGATTGAGCGAGCCAAGCTAGGTATACCCATCCTCCAAAGCCTGCGAGAAAGAGGAGTCCAGGTGGCCGTCGATGATTTTGGTACCGGTTACTCCAGCTTGAGCTATCTTCGGATGCTCGACGTCGATACGCTCAAGATCGACCAGTCATTTGTGCGCGCCATCACCACTTCCCCAGACGATACGTCCATCGTCAGCGCAATCATCAGCATTGGCCGGAGCCTCAAGCTGCGCGTCATTGCCGAAGGCATTGAATCGTCGAATGATCTAGCGTTTCTCAAGGCAAGCGATTGCGATGAGGGGCAAGGTTACATTTTCAGCCGGCCGGTCTCCGCCGAACAATTCGCTCATCTGCAGAAAATGCAGGTAAACTGATTTCCGCGGACGGCTTCGCTCCGACAGGGTGCGCCGCCCCATAGGGTAGTCTGCGCGTTTCCACAACCGTTCCGTGAGACGTGGAATCCACATCTGCAAGACTGTCCAGACTAGCGAGATCACCGGCCTCCCCGCCAAAGGGAGCGCATCATCGTTCGATCTGGTAAAGTTGAGATGCGCTCGCTTCAGGTTCAAGCGGCTCAAGAAATGACCGCCTGACTCGAAACCGGGCAATCAAAACGAAACACGCAAGCGAACCAAGTACTTAATTAAAAACAACTTCACTCTGGTGAGAGCTCGTAGCTCAGTTGGTAGAGCAACGCCCTTTTAAGGCGTGGGTCGTGGGTCCGAATCCCACCGAGCTCACCACTCCTTCTCCAAGCCGCCCCAATCGAACGAGTCAACGGTTTTTGAGACCTACCGGTCCCAGGCCTATCTTCCGCCCAACGTAACCCCGGCCTAAGGCTGACCCTCTACCTCCCGCAAAAGCTCCACAACCTTTGGCGCCGCGATATGCCGGTAGTCGGTCGACAACAGTCCGTAGCTTTCGACCGCATCATATTTTCGCCCGGCGCCGCTGGATTGGGTGCCATTGAGCGGCCAATAACTCCACGAGATCATGGGATTCTCTTTGAGCAGGCGGATAAACAGCTTGAGCCAATCGGAATTCGCACCACAGTCGAGCGTCTGGCACGCACCAAACTCGCCCAGCCAGATGGGAGCCTCGGTCTCCGCGTGGAGCAGAAACAGGACGCGCCTTTCGTAGACCTGCTTGAGCGCATCCGAATTTGAGAGGTCCTGGCCTTCGACGTAATAGGCGTGCGGTGAGTAGATCAGCCTGTGCGCCACGGGCAGCGCCACCGGCAGCTTGTCAAAACCTGTGAAGTTGGTTGAGTACTCAGGGCCTTCCACCATAATGAGCAGCTTTGGGTTCGCTGCCAACACAGCTTTGCCGCCGCGCTCGGCCGCGGCGTGCCAGTCGAGCTTCGGATCCGGTCCGCCCCAGGTCGCACCACTGCGCAGTTCGTTTCGCAGGTCGGCCCCGACTACCCAAGGCTGCTTGCGGTAACGGCGCGCAATGGCCTGCCAGTCTGCCAGCCACTTCGTCTCGGGATATTCGCGGTTGTACCAGAGCCCGTTGTCGTCGGTCTCGCTGCAGCACCAGTCTGCACGACTCATGTGGTTATCGAGGATCACCATGATGTGCGCGCGTGCGAATGCAGCAATGACGGCGTCCATGATTGCCATCGCATGCTTGCCTTTGAATTGCAGATTTGCGGCAACGGCGTAATCAGGCACGGCTGGATCGTGCTCCAGCGTTTCGTTGGCCCACGGCAGCCGTACGGAATTCACGCCGATCTGCTGGATCTGCCCGATGATGGCTTCCAGCGGAGCGTGGTCGAGACCGCCCACGACAAATTCCTTCTGATCGAATCCGTACCAGTTCACTGACGTGAGCCGCACTGCATGGCCTGTGGAGTCGACAATCTGGTGGCCCTCAGTGTGCAGGGGCGGCACGACGGTCGCGCGCTGGCCACGCGTCGGCAGGGTGCCAAAGCTCAGAATTAGCGGCCACAGCCACAACACAAGAATTCTTGTGGATTTCATCGGCACGAGTATAGATGATCCCAGCGAGCTCACCACTCCTTCCCGCCCGCACGCCATTCGTTTAGCTTCTTGGCCAGAAATGCACCTCACTGCACGCGCGCAGCCGCTGCGCCGCGTCCTCCGGCGTAATGTCGCGCTGCGGCATCCCCAGCATTTCAAAGCCCACCATGAACTTCCGCACCGTGGCCGAGCGCAGCAGCGGCGGGTAAAAGTGCGCGTGGAAGTGCCATTCGGGATAGGCAGCCCCGTCCGTCGGCGTCTGATGAAAGCCCATCGTATACGGAAAGCTCGTCTCGAAGAGGTTGTCGAATCGCGTAGTGATCCGCTTCAGCGCGTCAGCCAGCGCATCCCGCTCGTCTCCGCTCAGTTCCGGCAGCGTCCCCAGGTGACGCCGGCTCACCAGCAGCACCTCAAACGGCCAAACCGCCCACCACGGCACCAGGGCCATGAAATGCTCGTTCTCAAACACCACGCGCTCGTCTGCCGCCCGCTCGGCCTTCATGTAGTCGCACAAAAGGCAATGCCCGCTGCGGGCCAGGTGGGCCTGCTGCGCCGCCGATTCAGCCGACGGCTCATCGGGAACAAAGCCGGTAGACCAGATCTGGCAATGAGGATGCGGGTTGCTTGCGCCCATCATGGCGCCGCGGTTCTCAAAGATTTGCACGTACCGGATCCACTCCACCGCGCCCAGCTCTGCGAATTCCCGCGTCCATGCGTCCACCACCCTGCGAATCTCCGCGTGGTGCATGCGCGCCAGGGTCAGGCTATGGTCGGGATGGAAGCAGACTACCTTGCAGAGACCGCGCACGGGTTCAGCCACCAGCAGCGGCGACGCGGGCGCTTCCGCCGCCGCCATCTCCGGCAGCAGCGCGGCATAGTCGTTTACAAATGAGAAGGTCGACTCATACGCCGGGTTTTCGGCGCCGCCTGCCCTCTTGTTGCCGGGGCACAGATAGCACGCAGGGTCGTATGCCGTGCCTGAAGGCGGTGTCTTCTGCGCCACTTCGCCCTGCCACGGACGCTGCGTGCGATGCGGTGAAACCATCACCCACGCCTGCCGCAGCGGATTCCAGCGGCGATGCGGAAACTGCCACTTCTTTTCCATGCTTGCTCCCTCAGAGATTGTAAAGTCTCTGCCGGGAGCCCCGCCGTTCACGACTGCGTCTCAAGCGCCGTCGCATGCTGCCATTCATGCTGAATATTCTTTGCCTCGGCTCTATGTCGTCGGCTTGGCCGGAGGCGGCATCGACGCCAGAAAGCGCTCCGCAAATTCCGCGCTGTATTGCTCCAGCAGCTCCTTCACTCGCTCGGCCTTGTCTGACCGCACAATCAGCCCGGCGTGGTGGTGCTTCTGCATGCGCACCACAATCTCCGGAGCATCAAATCCCTTGGTGTCCGGCTCTGCGGTCCGGGCCAGGCAAAGCACGCTGCCCGCGTAGTTCTCCTGGGGTCGCGGCGGCACATACGCCTCGCCGTGCAGGTCGGCCACCTCCAGCTTCGCCCACTCCCGCCATAGGTTTACACCCGTTGAAACCTCCACAAGGTCGGCGATAAACGCTCCTCCCACCCGCGCTGCAATCTCAAGAAAATAGAATCGCCCGTCGGCCTGGGCGCGAATGTATTCCGCGTGAGTCACACCGCGCTCCATGCCCAGCGACGGCGCCAGCCGGCCGTTCAACTCCGTCAATTGTTTCCAATCGCTGCCGGCGCGGTCCACCGTGCGCGTAGTAAACACTCCGCCCTCGTGCATCACCTGCATCGGCGGACGCCCATATTGGTGCACCGCCGAAAACACCACCCGCCCCTCGCTCACAATCGAGTCCACGTGAAAAATCTCACCCGGCACAAACTGCTCCAGCAGGAAGTAGCTCTGCCGGTCGCCCAGTTCCTCCAGCGAGCGCCACAATTGCTCCGGATCTTGAATCTTGCGAATGCCCAGGGCTGAGGCCTCGGCGCGAGGCTTCAGCAGCCACGGCGCGGGCACGCGGGCCATGTAGTCGCGCAGGTCGTCGTAGTTGAAAACTCCGCAAAACTCCGGCACCAGGAAGCCTAAACGCCGTGCGCTGGTACGCATGGCCAGCTTGTCCCGATAGCAGGCTGAGGTGCTGATGTTCATCCCCGGAATGCGCATGTGTTCCCGAATCTGCGCCGCGATTTCCAGGTCGAACTCATCCAGCGCCACAATGCGCTCGAAGCGCCGCCCGCGCGCCATCCAGCTAACGGTGTTCAGAATCTGCTCGCGGCTCAACTCCGCGGGCATAGTGGCCAGATCTTCCAGTGCCTCCCGCGGCCAGGCGCGATCTCGCAGCTCATCCACCGTCAGCAGAGTGGGCCGTACACCCATCTCCGCGCACTGACGCAGAAAGTCATGCCCTTTCTCATAGCTCGCAATGCAGAGGAAGCGCTGCATCGTTTTCACCATCCTGCCCCGTGGCTGGACCTCTCTCGTTGGACCTCGGGTGAGGATAGTTCTACCATAGACGCTGCAACCTCAGCGCCCACCTGTCCTTGAAGGAATGGCACCGATGCTTTCGGCCGACGCGATCGTCCATCTTCACGACCAACTCACCCGGACCTGGCACCTCGGGCCGGATGTCCCGCCCGCACCCGCGCCTCGAACCCCTTCTGGTGACTGGCTGGCGCTCGTCGCTCGTCAGCATCGCGCCAACTTCGACCTCTGGCACGCTGAGGACGAGGCGCGCACCCCCGGCGCCACCGATGCCGAGCTGGCTGCAATCAAGCGTCGCATCGACCGCACCAATCAGCTCCGCAACGACCTGGCCGAGCAGTTGGACAGCGCGTTGCTGGCGTGGCTCAGCGCACAGGGCTTGCCCAACCCCCATGCGCCCCTGCACTCCGAGCCGCCCGGCCTCATCATCGACCGCCTCTCCATCCTGGCCCTCAAGATCTTTCACACCCGCGAAGAAGCCGAGCGCGCTGGCGCCGGTCCCGGTCACGCTGAGCGCAACCGCAGCCGGCTCGCCATCCTCGACGAGCAGCGTGCCGACCTCGCCGCCTGCCTGGATGCGCTGTGGCTCCAGACGCTGTCCGGCGCCCGGCGCTTCAAGCTCTATCGCCAGCTGAAGATGTACAATGACCCTGCGTTGAACCCCGCCGTCTATCGCAAACCCGTTGACGACCTCGGCAACTGACCCTTATCTCTTCCCAACCGCCCCATTGACGTCTTACGGCGTTCTGCGTATAAAAGGGGCTCAAGCAGCGCATTCTCTTGGCGCATAACTCCTGCCGGAATCCTTCCGGCTCAGATGTGGGCCAAATCGTGCACGCATATGGCAAACCAATGACGCAAGAGGCTCGATCAGCGGCGCCCAGCCGCAAAAAACCTCCCGTACCGGCTGCCCATCCCGGCGGTCACTCCACCACGGCTTCGGCGCCTGTATTTCAGCATTACCAGGCTGCCGTACAACTGGTGCAGCAGGGCAAGTTCGAAAAGGCGCTGGCCGCCTTTGAAAAGTTGCTCTCTTCCGCGCCCGTGGAAATCGTCGAACGTTCCCGGATGTACATCAGCACCTGCCAGCGGCAGATTGAGCAGGGCGGTCTCGCATTCCATACCCCCGAGGAGCGCTTCGACTACGCCGTCTCCCAGCTCAACGCCGGCTATTTCGAAGAAGCCCGCGAACAACTCAAGAGCATTTTGGAAACCGCTCCTCGCGCCGACTATGCCTTTTATGGGCTGGCCGTACTTGACTCCATCACCGGGCGTTCGCAGGACTGTCTCGACAACCTTGCCCAGGCCATCGCACTGAATCCCAAAAACCGCCTTCAGGCTCGCTCTGACAACGATTTCCAAAGCATGCTGGACGATCCCCGGTTTACTGAGTTGCTGTATCCTGAAGTTTCATAGCCTCGGTTATCGATTCCCAGGGATGTTGTGAATTCTGATTCTTCTTCGCTTGCCGGGTCTTCGAATCCCGGCTCCTATCTGCCTCCGTCCGTCCAAGCTGAGCTCCCCGTGCATCCGTTGCGCGTGGTGGCCATTGGCGGCGGTACAGGCCTTTCTACACTTCTGCGCGGACTTCGCCGCCACGTCAGTGCTCCCGGCCAGGCAGCCTCTCACCCATCCCCCATCGCCGACCTTGCCGCCGTGGTCACCGTCACCGATGACGGCGGCTCTTCCGGCCGCCTGCGCAAGGACTTCAACATGCTACCCCCCGGCGACCTGCGCAACTGCATGGTGGCCCTCAGCGAAGAGGAAGATCTGCTGGTGCAGCTCTTCGCCCATCGCTTTCGCTCCGGCGATGCGCTCGGCGGCCACAACTTCGGCAACCTCTTCGTCGCCGCCCTCACCGAGATTACCGGGGATTTCGCCCACGCCATCCAGCTCGCGTCGAAGATTCTGGCCACTCGCGGCCACATCTACCCCGTCACCACCGCCAACGCCACCTTGGTCGCTCGCATGGATGACGGCTCGCTGGTCCGCGGCGAAACCAACATCACCGCCAGCCGGTTGCGCATCGCCGAGTTGATGCTGGACCCGCCCGACGCGGCCGCTCTCCCTGAAACGTTGGAAGCCATCGAGCGCGCCGACCTCATCACCGTAGGGCCCGGGTCGCTCTATACCTCGCTTATCACCAATCTCCTTGTGCAAGGCATACCCTCTGCATTGGCGAACGCGCGCGGGGTCCGTGTCTTCATCTGTAACCTGATGACCCAGGCCAATGAGAGTCTGGGAATGACCGCGTCCGAGCACATCAAGCGCATTTACGACCACACCCACGCCCCCGTCTTCGACTACGCCATCGTCAATACTGCGCCCTTCTCGCCCCAGATTGTCGCCCGCTATGCCGCCGAGCGAGCCGCACCCATCGAGGCCGACATCCAGCGCATTGAGGCCCTGGGTGTCCGCTGCATCGCCGGCGACTTCGCCAGCGAAGAAACTGTGGTTCGGCACGCCGCTGCCCGTGTCACCGGCGCTCTGCTTGCTTTGGGCAATACGTCCCTTCGCCGGCCATCCTGACCGGCGGTCTCTCGTGCTCGTTCCGGCTCTTAGGCCGGCCCTGAATCTGGATCATCCCTGGCGCACAAATCGGCGTATAATCCGCCCGTTCGGATTCCGGCCGGAATCTTCCCACCGAACCAAGGTGTCATCAATGTACACACAAGTATTCACCTCCAGCAGGCCGCTCAGGCCGGCTAGTCTGTCGCTCGTGGCGCTTGGCGCGTCTGCCTTGATCGTCGGATTTGGTATCTTCGCAACCACCGCGCGGGCACAGGGCTCCGCTACCTTCCGGTCCTTTGATGTTCCCGGTGCAAAATTCACCAGTCCTGAGAGCATCAACAACAAGGGAGAAATCGCCGGGTGGTGGTCCAGCGTGGGCTATCTCAACCAGTCGCGGGGCTTTGTGCGCGACAAGTGTGGCGTCATCACTGCCTTCAATGTGCCCGGTGCCAAGGAGACCTTTGACCTGTTTCCGCAGAGCATCAATTCCCATGGGGACAGCGTCGGCGGCTGGTTCGGTACCGGCCCGTGGCCACAGCCCTATCTACGCCGCTGGGACGGCGCGATTGCATCGTCGCTCGTGCCCTTCGCCACAACCAGCACGGCTGAAAGCATCAACGACCGCGGGGAAATCCTGGGCACTTACTCCGCTCCCGACGGAACCGCCGGTGGATTCGTTCGCGACGCAATCGGCAGATTTGAGCCCTTCAACGTGCCCGGCGCGACTGGGCTTTCCCCCCAGAGCATCAACAATCAGGGGGTCAGCGTTGGTTCGTGGTCGCAGGGCCTTGATCCCACAGCGTTCCACGGCTTCATCCGTGACCAGGCCGGCGCCATCACGTCCTTCGACGTTCCGGGCGCAGTGGCGACCTATCCCGGAAGCATCAATGACAAGGGCCAGATTGTTGGCAGCTGGGCCGCGCTCTCCTCCGCCACGCAAGGCTTCTTGCGGGATCACGACGGCGCCTTCACAACCTTCGCTGTCCCTGGCGCTGAGGCGACCAACGCGCAAAGCATCAACGGCAGAGGAGAGATCGCCGGGTACTGGTTCGATGCCCAAGACAATTTTCATGGATTCGTGCGCGAACCGGGCGGTGAAATTGTTCCCTTCGATGCTCCCGGTGCGGTATCGACCGGGGCAGCCTCCATCAATGACGAAGGAGAAATCGCTGGATTCTACTATGACAGCGCCAACGTCCTGCACGGTTTCATTCGCATTCCGCACGGCCGTGGAGATGCTCGCGCAGGCTGCTCCCCTCACCAATAACCTGGCCGGTAGTCAGCAAGCGACCAGCTAGTTTTCATCAAAGTTAAGTGTGCCCCGCGTTTCGCTCTGAGCCTGCGGGTTGGCTTCTTGTGCCCTGGCCCAAGTTTTTTCTTTTCTCCCGCGGACGAATTCGGTACAGTGGGGTGCGCGCTGGTCACTTCCGGCGCACGGAGGAAGAATGCATATTCATCGCGCCGTATTCGCAGCAGGTGTATGTCTGTTGGTGCTGGGGCTCTTTGCCTGGGCACAGACCCGCAAAGCCGGCCTGTGGGAGATGACCAGCACCATGACTTGGCAGCAGTCGCCCATGCCCCCGGGGATGACGATGCCTGCCGGTGCAAATTCGCCCTTCGGCGGCGGACCCCGCACAAATCAGGTCTGCGTGACCCAGGCCATGATCGACAAATATGGCGCGCCCGTGCCGCAGAGCCGCAACAACCAATGCCAGGTCAGCAACGTCTCCATGAAAGCCAACGGCATGTCTGCCGATTGGGTCTGTTCCGGCATGATGGCCGGAAAGGGCACAATCGAGTCCTCGTGGACCGACCCCGAACACGCCACAGCAAAAGTGCACTTTACGGGAACCATGCAGATGGGACCCAACTCCAGGCCGGTCGAGTACACAATCGAAACCTCGTCGGTCTACAAAGGCCCCGACTGCGGCAGCGTCAAGCCGGTGCAGATGCCTGCTGACAAATAATTCCGCGCAAAATATGGCTGTTCTCCAATTGCTGTAGAGCGAAACCACATCAGCCACGGCAACTGCGCTATGGCAGGAATACAAAACGCGCAAGCGGGAGAAATGATGGCACTGACCAAAGACTTTAACGAAACCGTCAAAAACCGCCTGCAGCGAAGCGAGGGATTCCGCCGGGCGCTTCTTCGCGAAGCTGTCGGCTGCATGATCTCCGGCGATCTTGAAACCGGAAAGTCAGTGCTGCGCAAATACATCAACGGCACCATTGGATTCGTGAAGCTCGGAGCCGATCTCGGCCGTTCGCCAAAGGTGCTCATGCGCATGTTCAGCCCTATCGCAATTCCTGAGACGCTGCATCCCGAAACCACTGCACTCAAGTGGACGCGACCCTCAGGGAGCGGCGACCTTGCACAAAACCAAAATAGGCCACAGTAACTCAGGAATTGCCGTAAGGGAAATCCTCAAGCCAAAAACCTCTTCGAAATCGTCGCCCACCTGCAAAAGATCGAAGGGAGAGTGCTGAAGGTGATCGACCGGAAAGCAGCGTAGTTTCAACGCTGGCTCAGCCCGCGCCCAAATGAGTTCCTTCCGAACAACCCACCGCACAGCCCGAACCGCGGCTTATGATCATCTAGACAATCGTAACGGCCTGAATCCACGAGTCGGTAGGTCGTGGTTCAGGTCCAAGAATCAAAAGCGAGGGTGATGGAATGGAAGCCGTGACGGCCCGGTGTGCTCCCATTGTTTCGGCTGCGTTATATACGGGGACTTACCCAACATTTAAGGGCGCAACTCAGATTTGGAACTGGAGTTCTGGCGAGCACTTGTCCGAGTTCATGACCATCTTCGATGGATATGGTCGGCACGCGCTCAGCCCAAACGGCGAATCCTACGTAGCGGCCAATTGGAGGAAAGGGAGGAATGGCGGCTTAGCCTGCTATGGCAGCCGGACGGGCGAGAGAGTTTGGCATCAAGCAGATTTGCGCCAAGTGCAAAGGGTTCGGTTTTCCCCTCAAGGCGACAAGGTGTGGTGTTGCGTTGAGGGTCGACCGGCTCATTGCCTAGACTCGGGAACCGGTTCAATCTTGGCCAAATTAAGAAATGTCGACGAGGTGGTAGAAAGCCCACATTCTGACCTCGCTTTACATAGCCGGAGACGAGCAGAGTATTTGCTCGTGGGCCGCAAAACTAAAGCTGTCCCCAGACTCACCCCTTCAATGAGCGACGCAGTTTTCAGTCCAGACGCTTTGTGCTTGGCCGAGTATGTTGGGCCAGTACGGTGCATTGACTGCGAAACAGGAAATGAGCGCTGGCGGTATGTGCCCCCCCAGGGCTTCCACGTAATCAGACTCTCCTATCAGGCGGATGAAGCGTTCTACGGCTACCTGTTCGGATACGAGTCTCCCAAAGCTGTGCTTCTTCGACTTTCGCCAAACGAGGGTACATGCAAGGAAATCTGTCGCTATGACCTTTCAAAGAGGCATGGCGGCGATTTTGGTAAAGGGGTTTTTGTGGCAGCAACCGGCGAAGTCCTCTCCCTGGTTGATGGTCAAGTCTTAAGGCAACTTGCGTTTCCAACGCACCACATTCTGTCTGCTTAACCGGCCTTCGGGCGTATCATCGCCCAAACCCGCCGCACCCGGAAACCCGAACAGACAGCGATCATCCTCACCCCTCCACCGTCCGCTTCAACTGTCCGCAAGCCGCAAAGATATCCCGCCCCCGCGGCTTGCGCAAATACACCGGCACGCCCTCCGCAGCCAGCACATTGCGGAATGCCTCCACATCTCCCGCCGACGGCGTTCTGTACTCAATCCCCGGCCCTGGATTCCACGCAATCAGATTCACCTTGGCCGGCAGTCCCGAGCGCCGCACCAGCCGCGCTACCTCGGCAGCGTGTTCCGGCCCATCCGTCATCCCGCCCAGCAGCACATATTCAAACGTGATCCGTTCCCGCGACCGCAGCCGCACCTGGCGCACCGCATCCACCACCGCCTCGATAGGCCATTTGCGATTGATCGGCATCACATCGCTGCGAATCGCATTGTTCGGTGCATTCAGGCTGATGGCCAGCTTGGGACGCACCTCCGGCGGCTCCTCCGCAAACCGCTCGATGCCCGGCACGATCCCCGAAGTCGACACCGTCATCCGCTGTGGGCTCAGTCCCACCTCCTCCACCAGCAGCCGCACCGCCGCCATGAAGCCGTCGTAATTCAGAAACGGCTCGCCCATCCCCATGAAGACCAGGTTCACGCGCTCCCGGCCTACCTCCACGCCGTGCCGGTCCAGCACCGCCACCACCTGCCCCGCAATCTCTCCCGCGCTCAGATTGCGTTGCAGGCCCAGCTTGGCCGTCAGGCAGAACTGGCAATTCACTGCACACCCCACCTGGCTCGACACGCAAATCGTCGCGCGCGTCCGGCTTTTCCCTTCCTCCGCCGCATCAGTGTCGCCCCCGTCGCCCGTCTCGCCGCCATCGCCTTCCGGCATCCACACGGTTTCCACCGTCTGCGAGTCCATGGGCTGGCCCTGCACCAGGTAGCGCTCCGTCCCATCGGTCGACGTAAAAACCTGCAGAATCCGCGGCCGCCCCACCTGCCAGCCTTCCGCACCCAGCCTCAGGCGCAGCGCTTTGGGCAGCGTAGTGATCTCATCCAGACCCGTAAGTCTCTGGCGATACATGGCTTCTGCCATTTGACGGCCACGCCAGGCCGGCTCGCCCACCGCCACCATGCGCGCCGACAGCGCTGCGCTGTCCAGGCCAAATAATTGCCTGAGGCTTCCACCCGAGGCGAAGTTGGAGTCTAATGGTACTAGTTGGTTCGAATGTGCGGTCACGGCTGGGCCAAGCATAGAGCATTTTTTCTCCCCATGCAGCCCTTGCCGCCGGGTTTAGTCCGGCTCGTCCCCTGCTTGAAAGCTCAAGTCCGGTGAATTTGCACCGATTGAGATTTCTTGTCCCACAATCGATTCTGGCTTGGTCACGATGAGCAACGAGCGCAACCTCCGACGCACTGTATTGACGAACGGTCTCACTGTCCTGACCGAGCGCATGGAACATCTGCGCTCCGTGGCCATGGGCGTTTGGATGAAGTCGGGTTCCCGCTGCGAGTCGGCTGAGAACAACGGCATCTCGCACTTTGTCGAGCACATGGTGTTCAAAGGCACCCGTTCCCGCTCCGCCCAGCTCATCGCCCGCGAAATGGACTCCATCGGCGGCAACCTCGATGCCTTCACCGGCAAGGAGACCATCTGCTTCAACGTCAAGTCCCTCGCCGAACATGTGCCCATCGCCCTCGACGTGCTCGCCGACCTGGTCCTCAACCCCATCTTCGCCACTCCTGACATCGAGCGCGAGCGCGGCGTGATTCTTGAAGAGATCAAGATCGACGAAGACAATCCCGACGTCCTGGTCCACGAACTGTTCACCCAGAATTTCTGGAAGGATCATCCCCTCGGCAAGCCCATCCTGGGCACCACCGCCACCGTGGGCAAGCTCGCCCAGCAGCAGTTAGTCGATTACCACGGCGGCCGCTTCTGCGCCAACAACATGGTCTTCTCCGCCGCCGGCAATCTCGACCACGATCAATTTGTCGCCGACGTAGCGCAGCAGTTTTCATCACTGGCCGCGGGCGAACCCCTGCACGAGTTGCAGGCGCCCGAAGCCGGCGCGCGCATTGTGCTCCGCAACAAAAAGGCACTTGAACAGGTGCAGATATGCCTCGGTGTGCCCGCTCCGCCCATCACAGACGACAACCGCTACGCCACTCTCATCCTCAACACCGTGCTCGGCGGCGGCATGAGCTCGCGCCTCTTCCAGACCATCCGCGAAGAGCGCGGCATGGCCTACTCCATCTATTCCGACCTTAGCCCCTACCGCGACACCGGCACCCTCTGCATCTTCGCCGGCACTGCCACCGGCAAATCTCTTGAAGTGGTGCAGCTGATTCTCGCCGAGTTCCGCAAACTCAAAGAAACCCTCCTCGGCGACGAGGAGCTCACCCGCGCCAAGGATCAGCTCAAGGGCAACATCCTCATGGGCCTTGAAAGCTCCAATTCGCGCATGGCCAACCTGGCCCGCCAGGAGATTTACTTCCACCAGTTCTTCGCCGTGGAAGAGATCATCGCGCGCATCGATGCGGTCGACGCCGCGCAGGTGCAGGCCATGGCCCAGCGTCTCTTCGACCCCGACCGCATCGCCGTCACCCTCCTCGGCCGCCTCGACGGCGTCAAGCTCAATCGCAAAATGCTCGTCTGTTGAAAGGCCAGTAAACAGCAGACAGTTGACAGTCCACCGTCCGCCCTAGGGCTTTGAGCTGTCAGCTGTCAGCTGCCCACTGTTCACTGTCCACTGTCAGCTGCCTTCCCGAGCGTCCCATTTCCCTTCTGCGTCCGTACGTTGTAGCATTCTGTCGGATGGGCTGGTACGCTGGCCTGCCTCACGAGGCGCAGGAATCCCATGAATCTCACCGAATTATTCGCCGGCAAACGCCGCCACGCACGAAGCGACAAGCAGCCAAATGGTTTCACGCTGATGGAACTGCTGATCGTCATCGCCATCATTCTCATCCTCATGCTAGTGGCTATTCCCACAGCGGGCACCATCCGCAAGCATGCCAACGAGCTCTCCGCGCAAAAATCGCTCCAGACCTTGCAGCAGGCCGAGTCCATGTACGAGTCCAATTACGGAACTGTGGGATATGCATGTTCTCTCCAGGCTCTTTCTGGCGACCCCACCTCCGGCCCGCCCAGTGCGGCTGCTGCTCAGGTAATCAGCGGCGAATTGGCTACTGGCTATAAGTCTGGCTACATCTTCGCCATTACTAGCTGCACCAAGAACACGACGAATAACACCGAGCGCGTCACCAGCTACACGCTCACAGCGGTTCCGGCCACGCCCGGCAAAACCGGAGACCGGGGATTCTGTCTTGACTTGAATTCGGGTATGAAGGCTGACCCGGCAGGCGGCACCAACTGCACCCAGATGGTGCAATGACCACAGCCATCGACACGCCCCGAAGCGCCCTAATCCCGAGCCAGCGGATCGAACCAAAGGACGGGTGGTTTGCGCTCTTGAAATCCGTACGAAAATGGGTGCCCCAGGTCTCGCTTTTGAGACCTGGGAAAGCAATATCCTTCCCTTGGGAGGTCCGCCCCATCACAAGACATGGGTGCCCCATCCTTGCGGCGCACTTTGCCGCAAGGGTGGGAGACCACACCCCCCTCCCCACATCCCTCCCTCTGCCGGCTACGGGCCCCAGCGTGAAGGGTACGGGCCTCAGCGTCAAGGCTACGAGCTTCAGCGTGAAGGGTACGGGCTTCAGCCCGTACATGAATCCCATCAAATCGTTCCGGGCTTTAGCCCCCGAGGGATGCTCTTCGCGATTCCTGCGCGCCACCGCCCTGTTCCTCCTCGCCGCCTCTCTCTCCATCTGTCTCCATGCCCAACAGCTACCGAATGCCCACAACCTGGCCCAAAACGTCGACCGCCACTACAACCAGTTGCACTCGCTTCAAGCGGGCTTTACTGAGAGCTATGAAGGTCTGGGCATCCGGCGTACTGAGAGCGGGACCCTTTTCCTGCTCCAGCCCGGCCGCATGAAATGGCAATACAGCTCACCCCCCGGCAAGCTGTTTCTGCTCGACGGAAAATACGCCTGGTTCTACACTCGCGGCGACCCTCAAGTCCAGCGCATCCCCGCCAAGAAGCTGGATGACTTGCGTTCGCCCCTGCGCTTTCTGCTCGGCCACACCCAGCTTGAAAAGGAATTGAACAACCTCAAGGCAACCGCTGCCCCCAACGGGCGATTCATCCTCACCGGCCGTCCCAAGGGCCAGGAGAATCGAGTCAGCCGTCTCAGCCTCACCGTCACCGCCGACGGGACCATCACCGCCATCGAGGTGGAAGAGACCGACGGCGCGCTAACGCGTTTCACCTTTACCGGCGAGCAATCCAACGCCCCCGTCTCGCCCGCCGCATTTCACTTCACCCCGCCCCCCGGCGTCCCCGTTGTCGACGCGCTCCCGCCTGTCTAGCTCCGTTCAGCAATCGCGAGCTCAACTGAAGCCGGTGGTATACGATGTTCCTCGCCGTCTTTCGCTGGGCTGCTATCCTTCAGAGCCATTTGGAAGCATCTCTATTTCAGTTTTGGATCAACTGACCGGAATCGAACGCCAAGGGGTCGAGGAAAGGTTCAAAAGATAGACATCTCTCGTCGCACCGTGCTTAAGGCCACCGGCATGGCTGGCCTCGGGATCATCGTTCTCAGGTTCACCTACGCCCCTCACCGCTGCGCTACACTGACAAGTCCGCTGGTACAAGATATCGGGCAGACCATGGAAAATTAGAAATCCTGCTTGCCCGAATTCCTTCCAGCGCACCTCACATGCGAAGCGTGCTCCTTATCCTGAATGACCGCTTTTCAAGTTCGATAAATTACTCCACGAGATGCTCATGGTTATGAGCCGTTCAGTTGAAGGATTACCGGATGATCGGACAGCGTCAAGGTCACCGTGGAAACCCCCGTCAGTGTCGTAATCGCAGATGTGCCCGTCGTGGCGTCGTATTCCGACACGTTATAAGTGCCGCCAAGAACCACCGTGACGCTGTCCGAGGCTCCCGATCCAGGTATTTCCTCATCCCACACCGCTAGATAATACGTTCCATTGCTTTTTTGAAAGAGTAGATCGTGCACGGTTGACGGCTCGTTCGGAATTGAATAACCAAGCGAGCCGGGCGTAAAACTGGATGAGCGGTCTGCCAAAATCGTCGTGAAATTCTGCAGGTAAGTCGCTTGCGGCCTGAGACTGTAGTCGCTATTCACCAAACCGTAATTGTCGCCGTCATCTTTCAGATCGTAGAGGAAGGTGTAACTCCACCCATTCACGAACGCATCCAGAAAGAGGTCCATGTAATTGCCGCCGATTTGTGCGCCGGTAAGGCCATCTTGACCTTCGCTCCAGCCGGTTTCCGTGATAACCCTCGGCAGCGTCGCGACTTGGCTCGCGGAGTAACCCGTGTACCGCGGGGTCCAATTCGTTGCATTCACTGAGTATTCGTAGTTCCAGTAAAGTCCTACAACGCAGACCTTACCTGCCAGCGTCCAACTCGTGCTCTCGGAGTCCCACATCATGTTGGGGATAAAGGTACCGGGACAATCGTAGTTGTGCACATTCGCGTAATCGGCGTATTGTGTGCCGGCAGCCACCGTAAGAGTTGCGGCGTCCGGAGGATTTTTGGGAACTTGCAGGAATTGGAGTCCGACGTCGTTCGGCTCATATCCACCGAGCGACACATCCCAAACAGGATAGTTTGCCAGCACGGGATCGGCCTTGACCTGGCTGTAAAGAGCTTGTTGGAATTGCGCCACTGGCGTGAAGTAGGGTTCCGCAGTCAAACTCGATGTATCGCCGTTCCAGGTAACGGGCCAATAGGGGGGCTCATTGGGGCCCTCCACGGCCAATAGAATGCCCGCCTTCGCGTATTGTTCCCAAGTTTGGATGCTGGACGTCAAGTCGGTTTGGCCGTTGATACCGACGACACCCATATCGAATTTGGCGCCGGTCTGCTGGGAAAGTGAGATGAAGGTCGGAACGTAGCTGACACCATTGTTATCCCGGATGTTTCGGAAGCCGATCTGTTGCACCAGTCCGGCAACGTGGGATGGATCATCCCAGCCCAAACCTATATGAGTGTTTACGCCGATTGTATTCAGAAAATCATTGGCACGTGCCGCGGTTGTCCCACTCGGAGGGGGTTGAGGTTCGGAGGTAGAGTTGGAACCGCCACAACCTCCGTACACAAAGCCGGAAACGGCCAGAAGTACAAAAAAGAAACAACTTGAGAAATTGGTCTTTTTCATCTGCTCACTGACCCCTGTTCCCTGTTCTTCCTCACTCGTACCTTAGCGCCTCGATCGGGTCCAGGTTCGCCGCGCGAATCGCGGGAATCATCCCGCTCACCAGCCCCGTAATCGCCAGAATCACCGTGGCCACAATCACCGAAACCGGCGAAATCTTCAAGTAAATGTCCGCGACCTCGGCATGCTTGGCAATGGCGCTATAGAACGTGATCCGCCCCGCCGCCGCCGCCACCATGTAAGCCAACGCAATGCCGCCCACTCCGCCAATCCATGTGATGACGAACGCCTCTGCCAGAAATTGCAAAAGAATATGCTGTTTGCGCGCCCCCAGCGCTTTTTCCACGCCGATTTCGCGGGTGCGCTGCTGCACCGCCACCAGCATGATGTTCATCAATCCCACGCCTGCAATCCCCAGCGTCAACGCCCCCACCAGCGACAGCAGCACCTGCAATCCGATCGAGAGCACCTGAAACTCGTGCAGCCTGCTCAACAGGTTGAAGACATAGATCGCGCTATGGTCTAACGGGCGAAAATGGTGTGCCGCGCCCAGCGTCTCGCGCAGGCTCTTTTCCGCTAACTGGTAATCGCCGGAGTAGTTAAACCATATCTGGTCCAGATACTTGGTGTCCTTCAAATCGCTCATGGTACTGAAAGGCACATAGATCTGGCGGTTGCGGTCGCTGTTATCTCCTTCCTCAATTTTTGGCGTGAGTACGCCGATAATGGTGAACAGCACGCCATTCAGACGGATCGTCTCGCCCAGCGCCCATCCGCCTGAGAATAGCTTTGTCTTGGACTCCGACCCGATCACGCACACGTGGGCTCTCTCCTGGTCCTCAGCTCCAGTAAAGAACCGGCCCTGTTCCAGGTCCATCTTCCAGATGTCCTGAAAGCTTGGGCGGACGCCGTTCACCGTCCATGTATAGGTGTGCAGATCGTTCTGCACCGTCACATCTTTCCCCACCACGGCAGAGATATGAATGATGCCCGCAACGCTCGATTCAATACGATCGACATCGTCCGCGGTAAAGCGCACCACCGCGCCCGATTTCTCCCCACCGGCCTGTTCGCTCGTGCGCCCGGGCGACGTGCCGATGACATTCGTGCCGAATTGAGCAAAGATAGCCTCGATAGCCCGGCTGAAGCCCGCACCATAGGCCAGCAACAGCACCACCGTGGCAATGCCCCACGCCATGCCGATCATGGTGATGGCGGTGCGCCTCCGGTTGTAGACCATCGCTTCCCAGGCCTGGCTCAGAATGTCCCTGATCATGTTGCCCGCGTCCTTCCCATCTCGCCTTTTCCAGCACTAGCCCGCTAAATCGTTGACTCGCTACTCCTTCCGCAGCGCCTCCACGGGATCCATTTGCGCCGCCTTGCTGGCCGGATAGAGCCCCGCAGCCACCCCGCAAAGCGCCAGCGAACCCAGCGCCAGCGCGGCCGACCACGGCACCAGCCGTGGCGGGTCAAACCCCGGCATCTTGTCGGTCAGAAATGACTGCAGCACCGCCATGCACCCCCCTGCAATCACAATGCCCACCACCCCGCTGATCCCGGTCAGCAGCAACCCCTCCCAGAAAAACTGCTCCAGAATGCTGCGTTTGGTGGCGCCAATCGCTTTCAGCAGGCCTATCTCGTGGGTTCGTTCGGTCACTGACACCAGCATGATGTTGATAATGCCCACTGCACCCAGGCCAAGGGTCACAATACCCACGCCGCCCAGAAAGAGGTCCATGGCGTCGAAGATTGCCCCTACCATCTTTTCCTCTAGAACAGTGTCGAACTCATCGAAAGCGTCTTTGAGCGAAGGGTCGAAACCGTGTCGCTCGGCGATGACGCGGTGCACGGCTGCAACAGCGGCGGTTGAATCTCCCTTGACGGCTGGCTGGTACTCAATCGAGGTCAACGCATCTTGCGGTATGTTCTCGCCCTTCAGCGGGTAAAGCTCCTGCATGGTGGTGACCGGAATGTAGACCTTCTGGTCGTCGTAGTCGTTGTTGCCACGGCTGATCTTGCCCACTGAACCCACCACCGTGAATGCAGTCCCATTGATGGTGATGTTCTCGCCCAGCATGGTGCGGCCATTGAACAACAGGGTCGAGGCTTTAAAGCCCAGCACCGCAACGCGGCGCCGTTCAGCCACGTCGGCGCTATCGATAAACCGCCCTGTGCCCACCGGGACAAATCGCACCACCGTATAGTTTGGCTGAACGCCCGTCACGTGGCCTGAGGTATTAGCCCATTGGCTTACTTCGTACAGGTCAGAGCGCGCCAATTCAACCGTAACGGTGCGCAGTTCAGGCAGGTGGCTTACGGCGGCCGCGTCCTCCAGTGTGAGCTTGTAGGGGCGCATCCCTGTGTGCTGGTTAGCCAGCGCCGGAATCGTGGCGTTCGACATGAAGATCACGTCGTTGCCAAGAGTGGCCAACTGCTTGTGCTGGCCTGAACGGAAGCCCTCGCCCAGGCCCACCAGCACCAGCAGCGACCCCACTCCCCATGCGATTCCAAACATAGTTAGAAAGCTGCGCAGCTTATTGGCCGCGATAGCGCGGAAGACCTGGCCGAGAGTATCTTGAAAATTCCTCATGACGGTTCTGCGCCGCAAGCGAGTGTTTGAAGAACCATACGCACTAACCGCAACGTTGGTTCTTGCTGCCAACTGCCCCTGACGTCGATGGACTGCCAGCACAGGCCGAGTCCGCTGCATTCGTCAATTTCTAGTAAGTGTAGAACCCGCGCCCTGATTTGCGCCCCAGCCAACCGGCATCCACCATGCGCACCAGCAACGGGCATGGCCGGTACTTGGGATCGCCGAAGCCGTCCTGCAGAACCCGCAAAATGTCCACGCAGACATCCAGACCGATGAAATCGGCCAGGGTCAGTGGCCCCATCGGGTGGGCCATTCCAAGTTTGAAAACCCGGTCCACATCCTCCGCGCTGGCCACACCCTCCATCACAGCAAAAGCCGCCTCATTGATTAGCGGCATCAGCACGCGGTTTGAGACGAATCCCGGCGCGTCGTTGACCGCAACCGCCGTCTTGCCCAACCGGACAGCCAGCTCATGAACCGCGTCAAAGCTCGCATCACTCGTCGCGAGGCCGCGCACAATCTCCACCAGCGCCATCACCGGCACGGGATTGAAGAAGTGCATGCCGATCACCTGCGTCGGGCGCCGCGTCAGCGCCGCCAGCCGGGTAATCGAAATCGATGAAGTATTGGTGGCCAGAATAGCGCTCGCTGGCAGAATGTTGTCCAGCGCGCAAAAAATCTCCGCCTTCAGCTCGAAGCGCTCCGGGGCGGCTTCAATGGCGAATTCCGCCGCAGCCAGCGCCTCTCGGCTCGCACAGGTGGTAATTCGAGCCAGCGTCTGCTCTATTTCAGTTTCCGCAAGCGTGCCCTTGGCGGCCTCACGGCCCAGGTTGGCGCGAATCTGCCCCAGGGCGCGGTCCAGGAAGCGCTGCTCCACATCGCAAAGCAGCACCTTGAAGCCCGAACGCGCAAAAACATGCGCGATTCCAGACCCCATCGTGCCCGCGCCCACCACACCAACCGTCACAATCTCGGCCATTTGCGACCCCTCTCAGTGATGCAAGAGGGAGTGTAGCAGCCAACGTGTCTGTCTTTCCTCAAAGAGTTCTGAAGCATGCGACCAGACGGTCAAAGGCTTAAGAGCTAGTATCTTGTTCCTCAAGTTCACATCAAGAATGAGCTGTGATCCTGAGCGAACTTTGGCGCGGCTTTTTGTGCCAAACATAGTCGAAGGACCTGCGGCTGCTTTTGCATTTGCTGTTGCGTCGAATCCCGCTCTTGCACTAGCCAACTCCGCCGCAGCGGATCGCCACGCCATTGCGGCCCCACGGGCCCGCTTGTGACCCCAACCACAAGCCCATCCCCTCCCGCAGGTTATCCTGAATATTGAGTTCAGTGATTCATTCCGAGGTGTCTTCTTCGTGTCCACTTACAAGCATCCCCTGGTTCTAACCATCCTTGACGGATGGGGTTATCGCGCCGAAACCGCCAATAACGCCATTGCGCTGGCCAAAAAGCCTACCTACGACAAGCTGCTGCGCGAGTTTCCCAACACCCTGATCCAGGCCTCGGACCACTTTGTGGGCCTGCCTGACGGTCAGATGGGCAACAGCGAAGTCGGCCACATGAACATCGGCGCGGGTCGCATTGTGCAGATGGACATCACCCGCATCGACGCTGCCATTGCCTCCGGCGAGTTCGTTAAGAATCCCAACATCGTTCTGGCCATGAAGCGCGCGCGCGAGGCCGGTCGCCAACTGCATCTCATGGGCCTATGCTCCGACGGCGGCGTTCACTCGCAGCTTGAACACCTCTATGCGCTGCTCCGGACCGCGCGCGAGTACGGCCTGCACCGCGTCTTTGTCCATTGCTTCATGGATGGCCGCGACACACCTCCCTGCTCCGGCGCAGGCTACATCGGTCAGCTTGAACAGAAGATGCGCGAATACGGCGTGGGAAAGATTGCCTCTGTCCACGGCCGCTACTACGCCATGGACCGCGACAAGCGCTGGGAACGCGAGCGCAAGGCATTCGACGCCATGGTCACTGGCAAATCCGAGGGTGGCGCGTATCCCAATCCCGTGGCACGCATGACCGAGTGCTACAACAACGGCGTCACCGACGAGTTCATCATTCCTTTCGTGGTGGTGGATGCTGCTGGCAAACCTGTAGCCCAGATTCGCGACGAGGATGTTTGCATTAATTTCAACTTCCGCGCCGACCGTGCCCGCGAAATCACCCGTGTACTCACCCGTGAGAGCGGTTTGGCCAAGGGTGGCCGCGACCTGGATGGTTGGGAAGCGCTCGACCAGGTGATTCCCCGCTCCGAGATTCCCAAAAACCTCTACTACCTGTGCATGACGCAATACGACAAGCTCTACGAGCTGCCTCTCATCATGCCCCCGGAGTCGCTGGACAACATTCTCGCCAATGTCCTGGCTCAGCACAAACTGCGTAACCTGCGCGTGGCAGAGACTGAAAAGTTTGCCCACGTGACTTACTTCTTCAACGGCGGCATCGAGACTCCTTTCCCCGGCGAAGAGCGCGTGCTCATTCCCTCGCTGAAGGTTGCCACCTACGACCTGGCGCCGGAGATGAAGGCTGAGGCCATCGGCGACGCCATCGTCAAGGCTGTCAACGACACGGCCTTTGACCTCGTTGTGGCGAACTTTGCCAATGCCGATATGGTGGGCCACTCCGGCAAGCTGGAACCGACCATTCGCGCCATCGAGGCCGTGGACGCGCAGTTGGGCCGCATCTACAAGGCTGTCAAAGAGAAGAACGGCAGTTGGCTCATCACCGCCGATCATGGCAACGCCGAGATGATGGTGGACCCCGTCACCGGCGCTCCACACACCGCCCACACCACCAACCCGGTGCCCTTGATTTACGTTGCTGAAGACGCCCCCCACTATCGCCTTCGTCCTGACGGCTCCCTGCGCGACATCTCGCCCACGCTGCTCGCCCTCCTCAAGCTCGACGAGCCAAAGCAGATGACCGGCCACGACCTTCGCGTGCCCATCGCAAAGTAAATCCTGCCAGAACAGGAAGGCGAAGCCCGTTGCGGCTTCGCCTTTTCTGTTTCTGCACGATTCGGCGTGCTCCCTCCCGACTAATCCAAAATGATCGGCCACCCCAGGTCTCGCGCGCTGCCCCAAGTAAAATAAGCGCCGGGGGACTTACCCAATGGGTGAGAGCACATGCATGGCTTGCCAATCGTCCGGCCTCACTGTCTGGTTTACGCAGCTATCGAAGGCGGACGGCAGGCAGTATACCCTCCGTCGCTGTGGGTCCTGCGGCAGTGCTTTCGTGGTGCCTCGACCGGCGGCGGAATACCTGGCGGAATACTACACGGGCTCGGATTCATCGCATGCGGTTGCGGTGGACATCACCAATGTCGCTTCCAGCTATGAAAAAGTCTTGTCCGACGAGGCTGCATTCCCCAACTCTTCCGTCGATTCCGAACGAATCGCCCTCGCTTGCACTGGAATGTCGACAGGACGGAGATTCCTCGATATCGGTTCCGGCTACGGATTCTTCTCCCGTTCGGCGATGAAGCACGGCTTTGAAGTGACCGCAGTTGAGCCTACCGAAATCTGCCGTAAGATCTTCAAATTGATGAATGGGTTCGAACCGATTCCCAGTATGCTCTCCGATGAATTTACTCAAGGGCACACTGGAGGCTTCGATGTAATTCTGATGAGCCAGGTACTTGAACATATTCCCGATCTTGACAATATCTTGAAAAGCCTCTCAACGCTGCTGGCCGCCAATGGCGTTATTGTGATCGCCGTACCCCATTTTGGTTCCTGGCTTTCGCGCGCTCAGGGCAGGAACGATATGTTCATCGTGCCCCCGGAGCACTTGAACTTCTTCAGCCGGGCGGGACTCATCGCTTTGTTTCAGAGGCATGGATTCATGTGTCGCAAGCTCCACACCGTCAGTAGGGTTAACGTTAAGCGAGTTGCCCGCAGGATCCCGATTCCGGTGCTGGGCACGATGGTGGCCAGGAGCATTCTGGCAGCCATGCGATTAAGCGATCATGCCGGCAGAGGTATGTTCCTCAACGCATATTTTTCAAGGCAAAATTCTCCGCGCGAAGTTGCGGAGTAGGTGGGCGTGTGGCCCCACTCATGGATCCTGGTCCCGCAAAACACTCTGTGCCCCATTCGTCGCGGCCTTATCGCGATGAGTGGGTATCTTGAGACCTTGCCGAGTGCCCCACCCTTGACCCAACTATAGAAATGGGTTCCCCATCCTTCGCTTTCTTCTAGCGAAGAGTGGGTGATCACGAAGCTTCAACTCTCTCGACCGTTGCTTCTTGTAAGCCACGCCGGAAGGAACCTTGAACTATACTTACGACGCGGCGGGGCACGTGGCGAGCATCACTTCCTCCAACACGAACGGGGCGTCGATGGCCTACACTTACGACGACCTCAACCGGCTCGGCACGGTGGTGGACAGCCGGCTGGGAACGACCACGTACGCGTACGATCCGGCCAACAACGTCACCACGGCGACATATCCCAACAGCTTCCAGACCATCTACACCTACGATGAGTTGAATCGCATTACCGCCCAAGCCTCCCAGGTCTCTGGCTACACTTACCAACTGGGACCGACGGGCAACCGCACCAGCGCATCCGAGTACAGCGGCCGCCAGGTCACCTGGAGTTACGACGGCATTTACCGGCTCACGAATGAGACCATCACCAACGCGCCGAACAATAAGAACGGCACGGTGGCGTACGGGCTCGATCCGGTGGGTAACCGGCAGTCGGAGAATTCGTCGTTGTCCGGCGTTCCCTCGGGAAGCTTCGGTTTCAATGCGGACGACGAGCTTTCAACGGAGAGCTACGACCAGGACGGCAACACGCTTGCCACGGGCGGCAAGACCTTCGCCTACGACTCGCAAAACCATCTGCTTTCGATGGGCAGCACCGTTGGCCTGGTCTATGACGGCGACGGCAACCGCGTGAAGAAGATCGCCAGCAGCGGCACGACGACCTATCTGGTGGACGACCTGAACCCGACGGGATATCCCCAGGTGATCGATGAACTGACCGGCGCAACGGTTACGCGAACCTACACCTACGGTCTGCAGCGCATCAGCCAGGATCAGGTCATCTCGAACACCTGGACG
>Ga0181520_10000751_pt1 | contig 69930 bp, 52 predicted proteins | sample PEATcosm2014_Bin_29_FD_132451 | JGI IMG/M metagenome (GOLD analysis project Ga0181520, IMG submission 132451) | Peatland microbial communities from MTU Mesocosm Facility, Houghton, MI, USA - PEATcosm2014_Bin02_30_metaG | ecosystem: Environmental > Terrestrial > Soil > Wetlands > Peat | place... | reverse complement strand
GTGGCGAGCGCTACCTGGGCGGCGTAGAGGAGCTTGGTGGCGCTCGATTCCTCGATTGTTTTGATGAGCATGCCTTGGGCGACGCAGGCAATGAAGTCGCGGATGTTTTCCTGTCCGGAGAGCCGCGGCATGGCGCTACGATAGGCCGCGTCGCCGTCCATGGATGCGGAGCATTTACTTTTTCCACTTGACAGCCCTTCCCGGTAAGCGCGATGCATGGCGTTCATGCAGCGCGCGATGGCGGGGCATTCCGGGGGTGTGATCAAATCATTCTTCGATTCTGGGGTCATGCTGGTTCTCCTTTTGGCCGGTCGGAGTACGACCGACCTTCTCATTGTGCGGGAATGGAGGCTAATTATCTGCAAAACAACTGCGGCCACCTGCGGCGGGCCAATCGCTCGCTATTCGCTCGCGTAAGGTTTGTGGTTTGCCCGCTCCGAAAAGCGGGAGCTGGGGCACTTGTCAAACTGAAAACTGACAACGATTATTTCACCTATATTGTCACCAAAATGGTACAGTCATAGACATAAGGAGATTCTCTTCATGAGAGCCACGGTTGCTTTGGATGATGATTTGATGCGCAGAGCGCAGGAGTACAGCGGCCTAACCGAGCGTACCGCACTGTTGCGCGAGGCTCTGAAAGCCCTGATTGAGCGCGAGGCGGGGCGGCGGCTCCTTGCCCTGGCTGGAACGATGCCCAATCTGGAAGATGTGCGACGGCAGCGGGTTGAAGGAATATGATCCTGGTCGACGCTTCGATCTGGATTGACTTCTTTCGCAGCGGCAACTACCGGGCCGAGATGGAGACGCTGCTGCGCAATCGCCAGCTCGTAACCCATTCCTACCTGATCGCCGAACTGGCTCTCGGATCGCTCGCAAATCGCCGGGAGACACTCGCCGAACTCGATTGCCTGCCGAGCCTTGCCACCATCTCGATGGCAGACGTGTGCCTCATGATCGAGAGCCGCGGCCTCTATGCAAACGGCATCGGGTTCGTTGATGCCAATCTGTTGGCTTCGTGCCTTGCAACTCCAGGCACGAAGATATGGACACTCGATAACCGGCTGGGAAAAGTGGCTGACGCGCTCGGCATACGCGCCGATTCACGGCTGTTGGTGAATTGAAATGATTTCGGCGGGTGGCGCAAAACCGGTGGGGGTCGTGGACTCTCGACAGAGATCAGGGGTCAGAGATCAGAGATACACGGGTTGAGGTTCATCGTTTCCCTGGTCCCTAGCAAGCGTGCGGGGCACCCGCATGGCCGACCCGAGGATATTCCCTCAGGGGCTAAACAGGCTGCGGAAACCTTGAATTTTCGGAAAAATTGGTGAAAGACATCCCTCCGTGGCTAGAGCTATCGTTCATTCAATTGGCTTTACATGGGGGTTAAACCCCCGTCTCACTCCGACGCGGGTTTTTTCGCAGTTGTGAAGTCGAGCACTTTCAAAGCACCGACTTGACCAGAGGTTGCCTGGATGCCAGGGGGAGGGTCGGTAGCTACAGGCGACCGCAGTGCGTGATTACCGTCACAAATTTTTGTTGTTTTGTGTGATGAGCGTCACGTTTTATGTTATATTTCCCTCATGGTTATAGTTCGCGGAACGTGCAAGGGCTTCCGGAATCCAGGCACGAACCAGGAACTTCCCCGGCAACTGAGTCTGGATTTTCGCAGGTTCACACATTAACTACATGAAACGCTCCCCCAAGCGATTGATAGGTTTCTGAATATCAGTAGAGGAATATCGAGCGCGGCTTCCCCCGCCTTCGGCGAAGAATTTCTGAATAACCACTAATCCCGTTCTCTTAGTTGCCGATAACCCAAGTGAGCAGTTGCTAAGTTTTGGAAGTCACAGTGAACTTGGCATCCAGATTCACGGCGATCGGCGCGACCAGCTCAACGCACTGTAGCCAAGAGACGTGCAACACGCAATCAGAAGGATCAGACCATTATGTCGACAGCCCTTCAAATCCCCGATTCCCTGAGCGCAGGAGTATTATCCATCGCGGTGATCAGCCCGGACGAGAGACGGCGCACGTCCGCAATCAATGCATTGGGCGAATGCATGAGCGGCCCGATCCGAGAGTTCATCTCGTATCCACCCAGCCTGAGCGATGTCTCGCGGATGCTGGGGAGTAACTTCGACGTTGTGATCATTGATCTGGACAGTGATCCAGAGTACGCACTGGACCTAGTGGAGGCCATCTGCGTTCAAGGGTTGGCAACGCCGATAGTCTATTCGGGGCAAACGGATCCGAATCTTCTACTGCGCTGTATGCGCGCCGGGGCGCGCGAGTTTCTCACGCTGCCCTTCGACACCTACGCGATGGCCGAGGCACTGGTCCGGGCCGCGTCCCTGCGATCGACGATTCGCCCAGCGAAGAAGACCAACGGCAAGCTGCTGGTCTTCTTGAGCGCCAAGGGCGGCTCAGGAGCGACCACGCTGGCCTGCAATTTTGCCATCTCGCTGGCTCAGGAGTCCGACCGCAGAACGCTACTGATCGATCTGAATCTACCGTTGGGAGACGCGGCGATCAACCTGGGGCTGAAGCCCCAATACTCGATTGTCTGCGCGTTTCAGAATACCAGCCGGCTTGATCCGCATTTTCTCGCGGGATTGCTGGAGCGGCACGACTCGGGATTGTACGTGCTGGCGGCGCCCACCGATTTGGCCCCCTCGTATGTCTCATCTGAAGCGATCGACAAGCTGCTGGAGGTTGCCTGCCAGGAGTTCGATTATGTGGTGGTGGACGCGGGATCGAGACTGGATATGCAGCGCAAGCATCTCTTCGATGAATCCACTACCGTCTATCTGGTCACACAGGTGGGCATTCCCGAGCTGCGCAACTCTCATCGTCTGATTACGCAGCTTTCCGCCGAGGGCAGTCCCAAGCTCGAGATCGTGATCAACCGCTACGACCCTCGCAGCCTGGAAATCGATGAAGAGCACATAACCAGGGCACTGACGCGTCCGGCGACGTGGAAGATACCCAACAACTATGCGGCGGTGCGGAGGATGCAGAACACCGCGACCCCGCTGACCGAGGGGGACACGCCGATATCACGGGCGATTCGCCAGATGGCCAGATCGGTTTGCCCGGATTACATTCAGCCGGAGGAGAAGCCGGAAAAGAAGAAAGGCTTCAGCCTCTTCCGATAAGGAAACCGAAACGGGCCGTCCGATGTGGATGGCCCGTTTGGCTTTTGATTCACAAGAGAGTTTACTGCGCAGGAAGGGGCGCGTCGGCGGGCGGCTTGGACTTGGGCGCATCCTGCTTCTTCGACGGCCCGATGATGGCGTGGAGAATGGTGCCTTCCATACGCGGCATGAACTCGACCACTCCGGCATCGCCGATGTCCTGGATCAGCTTGTTGATGATCGCATAGCCCAACTCGCGATGGGCCATCTGCCGGCCACGAAAGCGCAAGCTGGCCTTGACCTTGTCGCCATCCACAAGGAAGCGCACCGCCTGATTCTTCTTTGTCTGGTAATCGTGCTCGTCCACGGTGACGGAGAATTTGACCTCTTTGACGACGATCACCTTCTGTTTTTTCTTGGCGGCGCGTTCGCTCTTTTCTTTTTCGTAGAGGAAGCGGCCGTAATCCTGGATGCGGCAGACTGGGGGAACTGCGTTGGCCGACACCTCGACCAGATCAAGACCCCGTTCGCGGGCGATTTTGAGCGCCTCAAAAGGCGCCAGAATGCCGAGCTGTTCGCCGTTTTCGTCGATGACGCGAATCTCGCGCGCGCGAATCCGGTCGTTGATGCGGATAAAGGACTTTGCCGAACGTTTATCGAGTGCGATGGTGCTCCTCCAAAAGTCGCCTCTGCCCGCCTCCGGGGTCTGCCGGAGTCGCCGCGGGTAGACGAGCGCACCCTGAGTATAGCATTGGCTTGGCTCTCTGGAACAAAGGGTTTATGAGGGAGTTTTGCTGGAGTTGTGCCGACCGGAGAGACGGTTGGAGTTGAAGGGGAGCATTTGTTGAGTCACACCTGGCAAATCGCTTGGGTTGAGGAAAGAATCAAGCGTCAAAGATGCGATCATTGATCGCGTGCTATCATCTATACAGGTAGACAAATAGGAGGACAGGTACCATGGCTCTCAGCATTAAATCTCCAGAAGCCGACCGGCTGGCCCGACAGCTTGCCGCCGTCACCGGAGAGACGATCACGATTGCCATTACCGTAGCCATGCGCGAGCGACTGGCCCGCGAGGAGCGGAGGCGGGAAGAAAAGCAGGCGCTCGTTGCCGATTTGATGGCGATTGCACACCATTGCGCCTCCCTGCCGGTCCTCGACACGCGCACAGAAGATGAAATCATGGGCTGGGACGAGAACGGACTCCCCTCATGATTGTCGATTCGTCCGCCCTGGTTGCCATCTTGCTGGTAGAACCAGAAGCGCTGCGGCTAACGACCGCTATTGCGAAGAGTTCGATATGCCGGCTCCCGTCCCCCTGCTTTCTCGAAGCATCCATGATTATTCTTGGACGGCGCAACGAGGACGGCTTGCGCGATCTTGACTCCTATGTGGCCCGCAGCCGGATGGAGATCGTCCTCTTCAACGAATCACACGCTCGTCTGGCGCGTGAGGCCTTCAAACGCTACGGCAAGGGTCGCCACCCCGCCAAACTCAATTTTGGCGATTGCATGGCCTACGCTCTGGCCAAGGAAACCGGAGAAGAGCTGCTCTTCAAGGGAACGGATTTCGGTTTGACGGATATTGCCGTCGCCGCGTATTGAGAAGGCTCCGGCTCACTCGGCAGCGCTTCCAGAGTGCCTTCGGCGTTCAAGCCGGCCACGCGCAGCCGCAGCAGCCGGTTGGCTTCGATGCGGCCCTCGATCTCGACAGGCAAAAAATTTTCCGTCAGCGCACTGGTGCGGCCACGCGCCTGCAAATCATCCGAAGAGTGCAGCGTGATCGCCTCCAGCTCCCGGCCAATAAACCGCCTGCGGTGGCATTCACTTTTTTCGGCAGCTAATACGCGCAGAGCCTTCATCCGCTCCTCGACCACCGCCGCTGGAACCGGCCGCTCGGCGTGCAGCACCCAGCCGGGCGTGGCCGGCCGCGGGGAAAAGGGAAAAAGGTGCAGGTAGCCGAAGGGCAGCGACCGCAGCAGCTCGAGCGTTTCTCCGAACTCGCCGTCTGTCTCGCCGGGAAAGCCCACCATCACGTCCGCGCCGAGAGTAAGCTCCGGTCCGGCAGCACGCACGAGCGCAGCGACCTTCTCGGCGTAGTGCCAGGGGCGGTAACGGCGGTGCATCCGGCGGAGCACCGCGTCGGAGCCCGACTGCAGGGGCAGATGCGCATGGCGGGCGAGGCGCGTCCCTCCAAATTCCGCGAGCAACTCGATCAGCTCCGCGTCCCAGTCCATTGGCTCGATTGAGCTGAGGCGCAGCCGGTTGAGTGCCGTTCGCTCGAATATCTCCCGCACCAGATTGGCCAGAGTCTTCCGGCGCGGCGCGGCGGCTTCCGGCAAATCCCGCCCCCATCGCCCCAGGTTGATTCCGGAGAGCACCAGTTCGTTGCCTCCGGCGGCGACAAAACCCGCGACCTGTCGCAAAACCACAGCGTGGGGCAGACTATTGGATGAACCTCTGGTCTGAGGAATCACGCAAAAGGTGCAGCGATTTCCGCAACCCTCCTGAATTTTGAGGTTGGGCCGGGTCTGCGCGCCGGGCGTGATCTGCGCCTCTTCGAGAAACGAGTGTGCGAAGCGGTCGTCGGCCCAAACCAGCACCTGCGGTGCGGCCAATGGCTCGCTACTCGCTCGCATGAGTGTTGCTGGTGCTTGGATTTGGATCAGTCCGTTGTCTGGCATCATCCCCAAAATAATCTCTGGCGCGAGCGCCTTGTGGCTGTTGCCCACCACGGCGGCAACGCCGCTCAAAGCCGCCAACTCCTGCGGCGCGCGCTGCGCATAACATCCGGTGACCACGATCCTGGCCGCCGGGTTCAGCCGGTGCGTGCGGCGGATGAATACACGGGCCGCACGATCGGCCTCGGCCGTCACGCTGCACGTATTCACAACCACCAGATCGGCAGCAGAAAAAGGCTGCTCGCCAAGCCCCGTGGCGCGCAACTTGCTGCCGACGGCCTCGCCATCAGCGCGCGCGGCCCGGCAGCCAAAGTTCTCGATATGGAAGGTCAATGCCACCTCTTCAGTCTAAGTCCTCGACAGTCCGCGCGCCGGTCGCCGGATTTGGCCTCCGTTACAATGGAATTGATCCCTCACATTCGAAGGTAGCTTCCCAAAATCATGCCCTCCACCTCCACAGCCAGCGATTTTTCACCGTCTCCCGATGCCTCGAATGGGAGCGTGTGGCAGATCATCAGCTTCGTTTACTTCACGTTTGTGGTCTATCTCGCCTTCGGGATGCCGCTGGCGATTTTGCCGCCTTATGTGCATCTGCGCATGGGCTACAGTGTCGCGCTGGCCGGACTGGTGATCAGCGTTCAATACGTTGCCACGCTGGCGAGCCGCCCTTGGGCGGGACGCATCAGCGACCGCGCCGGCTCGAAGGTCTCAGTGCTCTGGGGGATGGGCGCCTGCTCGGCCAGCGGAGCGCTGCTGATTGCCGCCGCGCTGCTGCAAACAATCTCGTGGCTGAGCCTCACTGCTTTGATTTTGAGCCGTATGGCGGTGGGCGTCAGCGAGAGCCTTGGATCGACGGGCGCGACGTTGTGGGGAATATCAAGCGCCGGTCCGGGCAGCACGGCTCGAGTGATCTCCTTCAACGGCATCTGCACATACGGCGGAATAGCACTGGGCGCGCCGCTGGGCGTGGTTCTGGAACGGCAGTGGGGGCTGGGTTCGATTGGCCTGGTGGTTCTGCTGCTGGGGCTGGGCAGCATAGCCTGGGCTGCCGTCAAACCCGCGGTCGCCGTCACACACGGCGAACGTCTTCCCTTCCGCGAGGTGATGTTCAGGGTGGCTCCGCATGGCATGGGGCTGGCGTTGGGCGGAATGAGTTCGAGCGTGCTTTCGACCTTCGTCGCGCTCTACTTCATGAGCCGCCACTGGAACGGGGCCGCACTCTGCCTGACGGCCTTCGGAGTGTCGTTCATTGGGGCGCGGCTTTTTTTCATGCAGGCGATCAATCGCTTCGGCGGATTCCTGGTGGCGATGGTTTGCCTGTCGGTTGAATCGCTGGGGCTGCTGCTGCTGTGGGGCGCGGCCTCGCCATGGACGGCGCTGGCCGCCGCCGCCGTGACTGGCTTCGGTTTTTCGCTGCTCTTTCCGGCGCTGGGCGTGGAGGCGGTCAAGCGAGTCACCGAGCACAACCGCGGCGCGGCGCTGGCCGTCTACACCGCATTCGCCGATGTATCGTTTTTTCTGGTTGGCCCGGTTGGAGGCGCGGTCATCGGCCACTTCGGCTACTCCAGCGTCTTTCTCTTCGCGCTGGGATGCGTGCTGGCCGCGCTGGGAATCACGATGATCCTCAGGCGGGGTTGCAAGCCCGGTAATCATACCCCGTTGAGCGAAGAAAAAGGGCTGGCCTGACGCATTTGCGTCAGGCCAGCCCTTGTCTCTGATCGTAGGATTCAGGCCGCCACTTTGCGCTTGATCAGGAACGCCAGCCCCAGAAGTCCGCTGCCCAGCAGCAGGAAGCTGACCGGCTCAGGAGACTCGAAGCCCATGTCGGCGCCAAAATAGCCATCGGTGATGTCACCGGGGACTGGGACAAAGCCCAGATCTGAACCGGCCTGGGCATAGATTCCGCCGTCGATTGTGAGCGGCCATAAGACGCTGAAGCCTGGATCATCGTCGGCATAGGGATCGACAAGGCCGCTGGTTGATTCGAGTATGTACGTCTGGCCGGCAAGCAACTCAACAGTCGGAACCACGTTGTAGAGAAAGTGCGCCGGATTCGTGTTACAGGGTGCTGACGCGGTCAAGGCGGGCGAGCAATTGATCGATGCGCTGGTAATGACCGTCGAGGCCAGCAGCGAACCGGTCGAGGTGTATAAACCTACGCCGTGGCTTTCCTGCATTCCCGTCAACGGGTCGTAGAAGTAGCCCAACAGATATACATAAAGATTCTCGTCCGGTGTAAACTCGGTGCCGAAGGTATAACCCACGCCGTTGTTTGCCACGGCGTTGGCGGTTGTGAACTCCCAAGCTGGATCTTTCGTCAAGGGAGTGTAATCATCAGCCCAGGCAGCAGCGGGCAGCAGCAAGCCCGCAATAAGAATCAGTCCAAAAAACTTTCTATTCATCTCTCATCACTCCTCGAATGTGGCAATTCCTTCCCCCATCAACTTTATTGAGGGCTGAAAGTCAGGAGTTGTAACTCACCCGGAGGCTTTGCGCTGCGCCAGCCGATCGGCAGCAAATTCCGCTCCCCGTGGAATAATAATACCGCACGTTAAGCGCCAATTGAGATTATTTATTCTTGAAAAGTTTGAGAGAAATGAAAGTTGGATATATGCAACTTTTTGCCTAATCTTGTTCCAAAATTATTCTCACAAGGCGACAATGTGCCCGTTTTAGGATCGATGAGTAGGACCCGGAATGTAACCTTGCCTGCGCCAAACGTGTCCCTTGGCTAGCAGTTCTGAGACGAAGAGATAGCGAAGATGACGAAGCAGACGGGGGAGATTACAGGCTTGGCTGAGTATTGCTGACTTCGTGCTATAAATGTGTAAGGTATTCAGGCTTTGGGTATAGTCATTGACGGCGCTCTGGCAGCTCCGGATACAGATGCTGCCCGCGAAGGGGTCGCTCGCAGGTATCGGCCAGAGTTAGATGCCGTCCGGTTCCTGGCTTTTCTCCTGGTTTTCTTGTTCCATGCTCTTCCGGTTCCTTTGATCGGGCGACCTGGCTGGCGCGTTAATCTGTCGCTCATGGAAGCATGCGCATTGGGCTTATGTTTGTTTTTCACTTTGAGCGCCTACTTAATTACAGACATCCTTCTTACAGAACGCGAGAACAATACCGTCATTTCGGTGAAAAAGTTTTACATACGAAGGATTCTGCGAATCTGGCCCCTTTATTTTTTCGGAATTGCCCTCGGAATTGTAATCGCCATCGCAATCAATCGGCCGGGCGACATCAATGGTTTTGTGTGGTATCTCTTGTTTGCCGGTAATCTGTATTGCATTGCCTTCGGATGGCTGGGAAATCCATTCGCTCCGTTGTGGACGATCTCGATTGAGGAGCAATTTTATTTTCTCTGGCCGTGGGCGATAAGGCGGTTCTCGAGACGCGGATTGGTGGCGTGTTCCCTGCTGTTTATTCTTGCAGCCAATCTGACGCTCTGGATACTTGGCCAGCGCCATGCCGATATGGGAAGAGAGGTTTGGGCAAATACACTCGTCCAATTTGAAATGTTTGCCGCAGGAATTCTGCTCGCTCTCGCAAAGAAGCGTTTGGCATGGCAAAATTCGGGCGTCGGATTGATATTGGTGCTGACTGGTCCTGTGCTCTGGTTTTTTGCATGCTATCGGTACTACCTGAAGCAATCAGGGGCGCTCGGAATGGCTATGAGTGGAACAGACCTGATCGTCCGTTACGTGCTGATCGCACTTGGATGCGCAGCCATCCTTCAAGGGTTTTGCATGATCGGTCCATCGCATATACCGCAATGGGCGGCCTATCTTGGGAAAATATCGTATGGGCTTTATGTCTACCATCTCCTTTCAATTGAGTTTGCTCATGCTCTTTTTTCTTCCATGCACGGACTGGCTTTTGTGATAACTTCCGCCCTGGTGGCGCTGCTGCTCACAATTGCAATCGCCGTGATTTCCTATGCGTTGCTTGAGAGTCCATTTCTACGTATCAAGAGGCGGTTTGAAATCATCCACACTAGATCCATTTAGTGGAGGAGTTGCCCCCTTGGCTGAGAGAAACGGTCAAAGGGGCAACCCCAGGTACACCAATCGTGGTTTTGCTATAAGCCCCGATCTTTTTCGAAGTAAATGGAATTGTGACATAAAGCAGAACGGCCACCCTTCGGGGTGGCCGTTTTGCTTTCATTTGAAAAGCGCCTCACTGCTCGCTTTTTTCTACTTTTTCACTCTTCTCGCTCTTCCAGTTGATCAGATCGCCGAGGGTCGTAGTCGAGCTGGAGACGGGAGCCTTGTGGCTCTCCTTCTTGTAGCTCTCGACCTGAGCGCGGCTGGCCTCGTGGCCCGAAGAAGCGCGCAGGCTCAAGCCCACCTTCTTCTCTTCCACGTTGATCTTGATGATTTTGAACTCGTGCTCCAAGCCTGTTTCCAGCTTGGAACCGCCGCCCTCGTCACCAGCTTCGGAGATGTGGCATAGACCCTCGACGCCCTCCGCAATCTCGACAAATGCGCCGAATTGCGCGGTGCGCAGCACCTTGCCATGAACCTGATCGCCGACGCGATGAGTAGCGAAGAAGCTCTCCCAAACGTCGGGCTGCAACTGCTTGATGCCGAGCGAGAGGCGGCGATTCTGCGGCTCGACGCCGAGAACGACAGCCTTCACCTTTTCACCCTTCTTGACGATCTCCGAGGGATGCTTGACGCGCTTGGTCCAGCTGAGATTGCTGACGTGAACCAGGCCGTCGATGCCATCTTCGATCTCGATGAAGGCGCCAAAGTCGGTGAGGTTGCGAACGCGTCCCTCGACGATGGTCCCGGCGGGATAGCGCTCGGTGAGGTTCTCCCAGGGGTTGTCGAGCAACTGTTTCATGCCCAGCGAGATGCGGCGGTCTGCCGGATTCACGCTCAGGACGACGGTCTCGACCTCGTCGCCGGGCTTGACCAGCTTGGAGGGGTGCTTGAGGCGCTTGGACCAAGTCATCTCGGAGAGGTGAACCAAGCCCTCGATGCCCTGCTCGAGTTCGACAAACGCGCCGTAGTCGGTGACCGAAAGCACGCGGCCATGGACGTGTGCGCCCACCGGATAACGCTCGGTGGCGTCCAGCCACGGGTCGGGAGTCAACTGCTTGAAGCCCAGCGAAACGCGCTGCTTGTCCTTGTCGAACTTGAGCACCTTGACCTGAATCTCGTCGCCCACATTGACCAGGTCGCGAGGATGCGTGAGGCGGCCCCAGCTCATGTCGGTGATGTGCAAGAGGCCGTCGATGCCTCCCATGTCAACAAACGCGCCATAGTCGGTCAGGTTTTTGACTGTTCCGGTGAGGATAGCGCCTTCGCCCAACTGCTCGAGGGTGGTGGAACGCTTGGCGTTCTGCTCTTCTTCGAGAATTTCCTTGCGGCTGACCACAACGTTGCCGCGCTTCTTGTTCAGCTTGATGACGCGAACTTCGATCTGCTGGCCGATATAGCCATCCAGATTACGAACCGGGCGAATCTCGAGCTGAGAGCCTGGCAAAAACGCCTTGAGGCCAATGTCCACTGTAACGCCGCCCTTGACACGGCCGACCACGGTTCCCATCACTGGCGTCTTGTCAGCGGCGGCCTTCTCGATCACGTCCCAGACGCGCAAGCGCTGCGCCCGCTCGTAACTCGCCAGGTAGCCGCCTTCCGGCTCCTCGCGCTCGATGACCACGTCGATCACGTCGCCGGGCTGGAACTTCACCACCCCGGTGTGATCCAAAACCTGTTCGAGCGGCACGAGGCCCTCAGACTTCAGACCCACATCGATGACCAGATGCTTTTCCGTCTGCTTGATCACCGTGCCGGAGACAATCTTGTCGCCATAGGCTTCAACGGCGGCGGCTTCGGCGGCCTGCTCGCGTTCGAAGGCCTCGAGGGCGGCGGAGAAGTCGTCCATGTGCTCCAGGCTGTGCTCAGCGTGCGCTACCGGCTTGTCTTGCACTGGCGCAACGGCGGCCGCCGGTGCAACAGCAACCGGTTCGGCTGTTACTGCCGGTTGAGGCGCGGCTTTTTTCGACGGCCTGACTTTGGCTGGCGCCGCTTCAACGATAGGAGCCGCTTCAACAACAGTCGCCGCTTCAACGGCGGCTGCGGCTTCGATCACAGGCTCGACCTGGGCAGCGGGCCCGGGTTGCGCGGGAGTCTCCACGGCAACGGGCGCGGGAACAGCCTCGACCTGGGTTTTCACCACGGGTACAGGCACGGCTACGGGCTCATCTACAGGCTCGGTTGGGGCATCGGCGTCCAGTGCGGCCAATTCAACTACGACGGTTTCGGCGGTCTCGGTTTTGGACGTGGATTCTGGCAACGGCTGCACTTGCTCCGTCGCAGGTTCGAGGGTTGGGCTTTCCAATTGGGTGTTCAGGGTTGTACTCTCGGTTTCGGGATTGAGGACGTTTGCCATTGCTGCCAGCTCCGGGATTCCTTGCACCCGCGACGAAAATTACCTGCCGCTGGGGATGGCGCCCGGGTCGCGATTGCCGTCGACGCAGGATGCCCGAGGCCGTCTCACGGCCGGCAACCGCACACCTGTGACCGGAGTGCTTTCGCAAGGGACAGTCCTTCCAGCCGGTCAAGCTGGCATAAAAGGCAACTGATCTCCTTGGGAAACACCCGGCAGGCAACGGCTGGCTGGAGGGCGGCCGCAACTCTCTGCTGGAATCCGCGCAGGAAGCTACGCTCACCAGTGTAGCAACTGCCGGTTTACCCCGTCAATGCAACCGATGAGGAATCCTCCCGGCAGCCACCCTCTATACTGATGCAGACGGAAGCGCACTTATGGACATACTCTGGACTCCCTGGCGTTTTGCCTACATCACTTCGGCCGACAGCACGGCGCGCGCCGGAGTTCCGGCGAGCCTCGCGGCCTGGCCCGGCGACTACCACTGCGTCTTCTGCAACCTGATCGCCTCGATTGACTACGCCATCGCCCAGGGAATGCAAGCGGAGAAAGCTGAAGCCGCCGGCGGGCTGATTGTGCGCGGCCAGCACTGCTTTGTCTGCCTGAATGCCTTTCCATACACCTCGGGGCACGTGATGGTGATGCCCTACGCGCATCTGGACCGGCTGGCGCTGTTGCCGGCCGAGGCCGCCCATGAGCTTATCGATCTGGCGCAGCAGACTGAGCGCGCCCTGGAAGATCTCTATCGCCCGCAGGGTTTCAATTTTGGCATGAATCTGGGGCGGGCAGGCGGCGCTGGCGTTGCCGGGCATCTGCATCTTCACGCTCTGCCGCGCTGGGCCGGCGACACCAACTTCATGACCACGGTGGCGGAGACACGCATCTTGCCCGAAGAGCTGGAGACGACGTGGAAGCGCCTGCGGGCGACCTTCGCGGGGTTGGGAGAATAGCGAGGTTCGGATGCTCTCCGGGGCTAAAGCTCTCGCATATTTTGCTGGTCTTATGTACGGGCTAAAGCCCGTACCCTTCATTCAAAAGTACTACCCTTCAAAACATTGACTTATCCAGAGATTCTCGAAATATGCGGTGACCGCACCGTATGTCAACGAATTATTTCGCCGCTGCTCTGATTACGGCTTCGACCGCGGCTTTCATCACGCCACAGTTGGAGAAGAAGCGGATGAGGCTACTGGTGAGCGGCTGCAAGGGCTGTACAGGGTTGGCAAGTGATGCGCCCGAAGTACCAACCACAGGTCCTTCGACTCGCTGCGCTCGCTCAGGATGACAATCATAAATTTGCGCTCGCTCAGGTTGACAGCAGGATGGAGTCTGCGCCAGGCGCATCTCGCCGGTTCCCTGCGCGTCGAGGACGAGGGCGGTGAGCTTGCCAGCCACGTCGAGCGGGAAGCTCTCGGCGACGAAGACCAGCTTGCCGCGCGTGGTGATGACGACCGGGCCTTCATTGGTGGAGTAAACCTGCTCCTGATCGCTTGATCTGCCGGTGGAAAAGTCTGCCGAGCGCAGCTCCTTGACGCCGGAGTATTTGCGGCCCAGCTCATCGGCGTAGAGCTTGGCGAAGCTCTGCGCGGAGGCGGAGTTCTTCCAAGCCGAGAGATAGAAGAGCGCGATGGAGTCCGTCTTCGCCTGCTCGTCGGGGGTCTTGGCGTTGAGCCGCTGACCGGCCCAGTAAATGCCGCCGTCCCAGGCCGGGGTCAGGTTGCGGGCTGCCTGCTCGCCGCCAAAGAGTTCGGTGAGAATGCGCAGGTCAAGCTGGCCGACCTGGCCGATGTCGTAGGGCTTGTAGAGCTTGTCGAGCAGCGGGTGAATGTCGGGCAGCAAGGGCAGGGCGGGCACGTGGCGCTTTTCATACTCGCGCGGGTTGAGAATCTCCCAGGTCGAAGTGGGCGGATGGTCCATGGTCCCGGCAAAGGCCGCCGTCTGACCCTGGTCCATCCACACGTCCTGCTCGAAGCTGAGGCCCTCGCGATAGGGAAAGATCATCGACTCGGAGAGCAGCAGCGGCGCGCGCGCCATCACCGGGGAATCCTCCGAGGCGGACATCTGCTGCTTGACGAAGTCCATCACCTCGGGGTCTTTGACCAGGCTCTTGCCCATCGGCTTCAGGATGTAATCCATCATCACGGCCGTGGCCTGGCCTTCGACGACGGCCTCGCGCGCGGTGTCCAGCTCATCTTTGGCCAGATGATCGGTATCGCCGCTGGAGTTGAGCGAGACATCTTCAGGAGTCTGGTCGTTCCATTTTTCCAGGTCGGAGTGCTGATCCTGCAGGGCGTGGGTCAGTTCGTGGGCCAGCACCGGCTTCTGCTCCTCGATGCCCACCCAGTCAAGCATATAGACGGTCTTGGTTTTGGAGTCGTAGTAGGCCTCGATCTGCTCCTTGAGCAGCGACAGCAAAAACGGCTTGAGGTTGAAGTCGCGGTCGAGCAGGCCGAACTTCTTGAGCACGATCTCGCTGCGCTGCATCCGCTTGGCGCTCTCGTCCTCATTGAACTTCTCACTGAGATAGCTTTCGACGGCGGCGCGGCTGGTGATTTGGCGTTTCACCTGGCTCTTGATGGGAAAGCCGGTTTCGTCGGAGGAGAACTTGACCAGCTCATCGACGAGCGAGAAGAGCTGTTTGGCCTGCTCGGCCACCTGCTGTGGGGCCAACTGCGGCACCTGCGGTGCGGCCAACTGCGCCTGCGGCGCGGGCGACTGCTGGGCGATTGCCATCGTTGCCGCAAGAGAGAAGGCCGCCGCCGAGGCGCAACCCCGCCAAATTCGTCCCACCGAGTTCTGCCGATTGCTCATCGATTCTCCCTATCTTCTTTCAAGGCTATAATCAGGATGCGGTCCGGCGCGAGTTTTACTCTTAAAAACTGCGCTGGAACCGGCGAAAAGTTCCCCTATGACTGAAACGGCCATCCCCCAAACCAGCACAGCCGCCCAGAGAGCGGATGAAGAGCTGTCCGCTGTGGTGCGAGCGACTCCGCTGGCCACAGAGTTGGACGCAGCCCGCGAAGAAACAGAGGCGCTGGCATTTGGCGTTTCGGCGCACGATCTGGGCTGGATGCGGCGCGTGGCGGTCACAGGCGAAGACCGCTTCCGCTGGCTGAGCGGCATGGTCACCAACACGGTGAACGATCTGGACGCGAATGCCGGAGCCTGGAACCTGGTTCTCAACGCGCAAGGGCGCATTCTGGGCGAGCTGCACGTCTGGCGACAGAATGACAATTTGGAACTGGAAATCGCCGCCGATCAGCACGACCGCCTGCTGGCTCATCTGGAACGCTTCATCATCATGGACGATGTGGAGCTGAAGCCTCTGAGCGAAGAGTCGGCGCTGGGGCTTGCAGGGCCGTTGTCGGCTGAGTTGCTGGCGCGGCTGGGCCTGCCTGCTCTGACTGAGCCGCTGACCGGTGTGCGCGCTGGCTGGAACGGACTGGAAGTGCGCGTCGCGCGCGGCTACGGCGTGCTTGCGCCGCATTACGAACTTTGGGTGCCGACGACGGAGATTCCCGCGCTCTGGAAGGCGCTGGTTGAGGCCGGCGCAACTGCTGTGGGAGCGGCAGCGCTCGAGGCCTTCCGCATCGCCGAAGGGATTCCCGCCTACGGCATTGACATTGCCGAGCGCGATTTGCCGCAGGAGACTGCGCAGATGCGGGCATTGAATTTCAACAAGGGCTGCTACCTGGGCCAGGAGATCGTCGAGCGCATCCGCTCTCGCGGCAGCGTTCACAGGCATCTGCGGCCGCTGGAGATCTTTGGAGCTTTGCCAGCCAGTGGGACTCCGCTAACATTGGACGGTGGAGCGACGGCCGGCGAGATCACCAGCGCGGCGGAGTTGCCGCTGGCGAAGGGCAACCGCAGCTTTGCATTGGGCATGATTCGCGTCGCGGCCGAGCTGAGCAACAAGTCTTTCACTTACACAACCGATACCGGGAATGGAAGCGCGCGCATTCTGGGCGCGCCGCCGAAACTGAGTTAGCGAGTTAGTAAGTCAATAGTACAGAATGGGAAATGGAAAACTATGAGCGATAAACCGAAGTTTGAAGTAATTGACCGCCGCAAGATCAAGGCGGAAGAAGAGCATGAGAACCAGCAGCCTGCGTCGACCGCGGAAGCTACGCACGAGCCGGTTGCAACCGGCGGCGGCCCGCGACTGGTGGTGAACGAGTCCAAATCAGATGCCAAGCCCGAAGCCGAGCCTGCCGCGGCAGCGACGGAAGGAATGCCTGCTCCGCCCACATCCAAGGAGAGCCGCGAACAGAAGGCGGCTTACGACGCCTCGGCGCAGCGGCTGGAAGAGATTGTGCGCGCGCAGAACCCCGCGGCGGGCGCACAACCGGCGATCAACTTCGAACATATGGTGCAGCAGTTTTACGTCTCCGCGATGATCCAGATGGGCGCGGGAACACAGGAGGGGCAGAGGCCGAGAGTGGACATTCTGGGCGCGCGCACCACCATTGATATGTTGGGCGTGCTGGCCGACAAGACGCGCGGCAATCTGACCGAGGCCGAAGAGCACACCCTGCAAACGGTGCTGTTTGATGTGCGCATGGCATTTCTGGAGCTGACCAGCATGATAAGCGTACAGGCGATGCAGCCGCCGCCGGCGAAAAAATGAAAACAGGGACCAGTGTACTGAGTCAGAAGTTCGTTGAAGAATTTAGCGACGGAAACGCAGGTCCTTCGACTCCGTTTGTCGCAAAAAACGCGCCAAACTCCGCTCAGGATGACAGTTTTTTGGGGGATGAATTAACGACTCACCACGCTAGTGTTTAGACTGCATGATTTGGTAATTCGACTTGGACAAGCGCGGGCGAGCAGGCCCTCGCTGTAGCCGGTCAGAAGACCGGCGCTTCATTCCGACCATTACTAAAACTTGCGGTCATGCGACCAGGGAGATTGCCGCAACGGGGGTTCATGGACGGTTTGCTGACATTTCTTGGGACGGGGACCTCGATGGGGGTTCCGACGCTGGGCTGCGAGTGCGCGGTGTGCTCCTCGGATGACCCGCGCGACCGGCGGCTGCGGCCCTCGGTGCTGTTGCGCTGGCGCGAACCGGGGCAGGTACAGGAGCGCGTGGTGGTGATCGACACCGGCCCGGATTTCCGCGAACAGGCACTGCGCAACGGCCTCACGCGCGTGGATGCGGTGTTTTATACGCACTCCCACGCCGACCACATACTCGGCCTCGACGATCTGCGCCCGCTCAGCTTCACCGTCTTTCGCGAGGGCGGGCCGATTCCGCTTTACGCCTCGGCGGAGACTATCGAGGTGCTGGAGCGCGTCTACGATTACACCTTCTCTCCGAACTCCACTTATCCGACGCGCGCGCGTGTTCAACTGCATCCTCTGGCCGAGCGGACGGCGCTTTATGGCGTCTATTTTCTGCGAGTGCCGGTGCTGCACGGGGAGATGGCGATTGCCGGTTTTCGCTTTGGCCGGGCCGCTTATCTGACGGACGTAAGCGCCATCCCGGAATCGAGCTTTGCGCTGCTGGAAGGGCTGGATCATCTGGTGATCTCGGCGCTGCGCCACCAGCCGCATCCCAGCCACGCGACCGTGAAGCAAGCGACAGGCTGGGCTGAACGCATCGGCGCGCGCCACACTTGGCTGACGCACATCGCCCACGAGCTGGGCCATGAAGAGACCAATCGCACGCTGCCCGACGGCATTCGCCTGGCCTACGACGGACTCAGCCTGCCGGTGAATCTACGAGAGCCAACGCAACAAATCGAATTAATGTGAAGGGTACGGGCTAAAGCCCGTACCCTTCACATTAAGCCCGTACCCTTCAATGGTGCTTTTATGGGTAGGTTCTGAGAGCGCATGATTTCGATTTATCGAACAGTAGATGAGATTCCGGCAAACTTTGGCCCCAGCGTGGCCGCCATCGGCAACTTCGACGGCGTGCATCTGGGCCATCAGGAGATATTGTCCGCGGCGGCGGCCGAGGCGCACAAGCTGGGCGCGCGAGCCGTGGCCATCACCCTCGATCCACATCCGGAGCAGTTTCTGCGCCCAAGTGAGGCGCCGCTGCTGCTAACGCCCATCAGCGAGCGCCTGCGGCTGCTGGGATTTACCGGAATCGATGCGGTGGTGGTACTACCCTTTGACGCGGCGCTTGCCAACCTGCCGGCGCGGGAGTTTACGCGCAGAATTCTGGTGGAGGCTCTGGGCCTTCGCGCGCTGCATGAGGGCGGCAACTTCCGCTTTGGCCATCGCGCCGAGGGGGGGGTGGCGGAACTGAAGGAATTTGGCGCGGAGTTCGGCTTCGCCGTCCACGTGCATTCTCCGGTAAAGGTGCGCGGGCTGGAGGTTTCCAGTTCCGCGATTCGCGAATACATTGCGGCGGGCGACATGACCCGTGCCCGCTGGATGCTGGGCCGGCCCTTCGAGATTCGCTCCACACAAGCGCGCGGGCGCGGCATCGGCACGCGGCTGCTGGTTCCGACAGTGAATTTGGCAGCTTATGAGGGCCTGCTGCCGGCCTTCGGAGTTTACGTCACGCGGCTTACGGTCGGTGGGCGACGCTTTCAGGCGGTGACGAACGTGGGCAACCGGCCCACATTCGGCGAGGCGTCATTTGCCGTCGAGTCGCACATTCTGGACTTCGAGCCGGTTGAGATCGACGAACTAACGCCGATTGGTGTCGAGTTTTTGTTGCGGCTGCGAGGCGAGGTCGAGTGGCCCAGCCCGGAGGCGCTGAAGGCGCAGATTTTCAGGGATGTGGCCAAGGCGAAGCGCTGCTTCCGGCTGGCGGGTGAGCGGCGCGAAGGAAGCTCTGAATAAGCAGCGTCCGCTCCGGCCAGACCATCCGCTTCGACAGCGACTGGGCGCAACGCAATGGATTCAAATTCCTGCCGCGCCGCATTGTCGTCTGGAACAAAGAGCATTATCCTGTCGATCATTCTGAGTTCCCTCGTCCGCGTTATATATAATCTGAAAGAAATGCTGGTGGTTGCCGGATCACGTTTTATCCAGCCCCAGCCTGAGGTTCATCATGCAGCAGTCGACGGTTCCGCTTGCCGAGCAGGAGAGGGAAGTGGCGCGGATCGCGCCGGAGTCTGGTGTTGCTTCAAAGCCCGAGACGATGCAACCTGCGGAAGAATCGCCGCTGGCGGCCGCCAGTTCTCCCGAAGCCGAGGCCTTTCGCCAGGAGATCATCCGCGCGGGACGCAAGCTCTGGCAGCGTCAATACGTCGATGGCAACGGCGGCAATATCAGCGTCCGCCTCGGCTCGCAATATGTGCTCTGCACTCCCACCATGGTCAGCAAGGGCGACCTGGAGCCGGCCGACATTTGCCTCTCCGGCTTGGACGGGTACATCCTGGCCGGCGAACGTACCCGCACCAGCGAACTGCTTCTGCATCTGGAGATTTACAAGGCCAACCCCCGCGCCCGCGCCGTCGTGCACTGCCACCCGCCTTATTCGACCGCCTTCGCCGTGGCGGGCACTACGCCCCCCAGCGGGCTGATTACCGAGTACGAACTGTTCATTGGACCCGCCGCCGTCGCGCCCTACGAGACTCCCGGCACCCAGGCCTTTGCTGAAACGGTGCTGCCGTTTGTCGAGCAGCACAACACTATCCTGCTGCAGAACCATGGCGTGGTCTGCTGGGCAGATACCATCACTCACGCTGTGTGGCTGGCAGAGATCTTTGAAACCTGCTGCAAGACCTTCCTCCTCGCCCAGCAGATCGGCCAGCCCTTGAAAGTGATTCCCGACGATAAGATTGAGGAGATTCTCGCCTTCAAGCGGCGCATGGGCTATCCCGATGTCCGCCTCAGTCGAACTCCCCAGCTTCCCAGCGATGCGCCGGGAAAGTATGCCGCGGAGTTCGAGCGCCTGGTCAAGCAAGCCGCTGCCCGGCGCGAAGAGCGGGAGTGAGCCGGTAAGCGAATTTCCGCATTATGCGATGGGCCGGGCAGCCGCGGATGCCTTGCTCTTCGCCAGCCACCCCGACGGCGATGCGCCATTCCACTTCGCTCGCTCCACCAGCATCTTGCGGATCGCCTGCAAGATCTTTTCAACAGCCGGGCGGCGATAATCCCAGCGCGCGTCCGCATCGGGCGCAAAGACCGCCATTGCCGCATTGGCCTCAAAGAGCAGCACCTCGCCCTGCCGGTTCAAGCCAAAATCAATGCCGCCGTAATCCAGCCCCAGCGTCCGCTGAATTCCTTCCAGAGCCGCCATCGCCCGCGGCCCCAACACAGCGCGCATATCGGCCAGAAACGCGGCGTCTTCGGCCCGATGCTCGGCGTTCTCCTCCATCTCGGCGCTGAAATAATGAATCTTCCAATCGTGCGAGATCGCAGCATGAAGCGGATAGAGCGCGCCGTCGATCATCATCGCCCGGTACTTGCGCGTCTTTCCGTCGGCCCAGCGGCCATCCAGAAACTCCATTACCGTCAGGTCGCTGCCGGGCAGCTCGTCGAGCGCCGCCGGAAGCCCGGCTTCGCTCTCCACGCGCAGAAAATGCTCGCCTCCGTGAAATCCTGGAGTACGCAGCAGCAGTGGAAAGGTGAATCCGTGGCCGGCCAGCGATTGGCCGGCCTTGGCCACGCTGAGTGACTCGCGCGGCAGCGTCAGCGTCTTCGCCGTCACCACGCCCGGCACGCTGGCCAGCCGCTGGGCAATCGCGCATCGGCCCGAGGCCAGAACCGCCGAGGGAGCATTGATCACCGGAGCGGTCGAGCGCGCCAGCAGAGCCTCGGCGCCGGCCAGCGCGGCCCCGGCCACGTCCGCGTCCCCGATGGCGTTCACAATCAACTGATGCGGCGGCAGCGGCGTGGTGGACTCATAAAACTCGGTCGCCACCAGGTAACGCTTGAAGACCGTATCGCTCAAAAAGCTTTTGATTCGAGTGTTGCCCGCGCCGATCGCCACCAGCTCGAGAATCGTGATCGGCGGCTCCGCTCCGCGATAGGCCATCGGCACCACGCAGCGGCCATGGAAGGCCGCTCGCCGATGAAGGTCTGCCTGCTCGGCATCTCCCTGGCCGGTCAGAATCGCCGACAAACCCAGATGCGCCTGCCAGTAACCGGCATCCACATTCAGCGCCTCTTCAAAGAGTTCGCGCGCCTTCGCCGTCTCCCCATTTTTCCGCAGGCTGTTGGCATAGTTGACCAGGCTCATCGGATCGCGGGGATGGCTTTCAACCGCCCTCGCGTAGGCCTGTCGCGCCTCGGTCTCCATGCCGGCAGCGGTGAGAAGATTGCCAAGATTGTTCAGCGCGCCTTTGTGCGCGGGTTCCAAAGCAAGCAGCTCGAGGTAAGTTTCCCTGGCTTTCTCGCTCTCGCCGGTCAGCTCGAGCAGATTGCCGCGCTGGTAGAGCAGAGCGGCGGTGGGAGGCTGAGCCGTCAACTGGACTTCAACTTTTTGCAGCGTCGATTTCAGCAAGGCGTGCGAAGAGAACTCAATCGAGGGCTCTCCCTCAGGAGTTGGAGGTGCGGGCAGCGTAAGAGCGCGCCCTTCGGCCAGCACGCCCTCCACCAGCGCATCGATCTCCACTCGGCTGGTGCGATGGTTCACGACCGCCGCGCGAATCGCCGTGTGGCCTTTGATCCTGGTCTTGGATGGAGCGACAACCCCCGACTCCTGCAGGGCCACGACAATGGCTTCGTTCACGCGATCGGCGTCTTCGGCGCGATAGCGGAAGCAGACGATATTCAGCTCGACGGGGGCCATCAACTCCAGTTCCGGCGTGGCCGCGATCCGGCCCTCGAGGTAGCGCGCCAGAGCGCAACTGCGCGAGATCGCCGCGCCCAGCTTCTCCGTGCCAAGAACTTTCAGCGTGAACCAGACCTTCAACGCGCGAAAGCCGCGCGAGAGATCCGGCCCCAGGTCGCAAGGCCAGGGCGAACCGGCGGCCAGCCCGCGCTCGGCTCGTTCCAGGTAAGCCGCCGGGGCCGTGAAGGCCTTCTCGTGCAAAGCCGCCTCCCGCACCAGAATGAAGCCCGCGTCGTAGGGCGCTTGTCCCCATTTATGAAAATCAAAGGCCACGGAATCGGCGCGCTCCATGCCATCGAGTCGGGGAGCCAGATCGGGAGCCAGCTTGGCCAAAGCACCCAATGCGCCGTCCACATGAAACCAGAGCTTCTCGCGGCGGCAGAGATCGGCCACTCCGCGCAGATCGTCGATCGCTCCCGTGTTCACCGTGCCCGCCGTCGCCACCACCAGAAACGGCGTGAAGCCGGCCGCGCGATCGTGCGCGATTGCCTCGCCCAACGCGCCAAGATCGATGCGAAAGCGGCTATCGGTGGGAATCCGCCGCAACGCATCGCTGCCTAACCCGGCGATGTCCATCGCTTTGGGGACGCAGACATGCACCGCAGTCGAGGCGTACGCCGTCAACTGCTTGCCCTCCGCAGCCACTCCGCGCTCGCGCGCCTCAAAGCCCAGCGCCGCGTCGCGCGCAATCAGCACGGCAATCAAATTCGCCATCGAGGCTCCGGTGACGAATAATCCGCTTGCTCCCTCCGGAAATTCGAAGATTTCACGCACCCAACGGGTTACCTGGCGCTCCACCTCGACCGGAATCTGATTGCGCCCGCCGAGATTCGCATTCAACCCGCCGGCCAGCATCTCCGCCACCATGCCCACCGGCGTGCCGCCGCCCTGCACCCAGCCCATGAAACCGGGATGCACATTGCCCGCGGCATAGGGCAGAATCTCGCGCATGAACTCGGTATGAACCTGAGCGAGTTTTTGCCCCCGCCGCGGAGCCGCCCCGCCAAAGCGCGCCCGCACCTCCTGCGGAATAGGCTGCCACACCGGCCGCTCGCGAATCTTCTCGATGTAGCCGAGCATATCGTCCAGCATGAGGTGCGCCTGAGCGCGAAAGCCGCTCCAATCGGCTGGATCAAGCGTTGCGCGCACCTCTGATGCCGCCTTTTCTGCGGCCTTCCCAGCCTTGTCGATCTTCGAGCGCGCCTTTGGCATTCATTCTCCCTGGAAGATATTCGTGCCTGTACAGGTTACTCCCTGCAAGCGGTTGACCGGAAAGCTCCTGCATCCTGTTTCAAATGATAAGAGAAATCTCATCGTCGAGTTGGGCAGGCCCTTGCAGGCTGGGCGCAAAGATGAGACGATCTTGATAAAATCAGAGCGTTATGACCAAACAGCTTATTACCCTCGTGTTTTCCGCGGCGTTCGCGACAGCGGCCCTGCAGGCGCAGCAGCCCGCGCCCGCCACCGCAGCCCAGCAGGCGCCCGCCCCGGCCGCCCAGCAAACGCCAACTCCGGCCGCCCAGCAGCCAGCGACGCAGCCCGGCGATCAGCAGGTGGATGTGAACACACCCACCATCATCTCGCACGTCAATGAGGTCAACCTCATCTTCACGGTGACCGACAAGCACGGGCACTACATTCCCAATTTGCAGCAAAGCGACTTTGCCCTGCTCGACGACCAAAAGGCGCCGGCCAAGGTGAACAGCTTCCACCAGCAGATCAACCTGCCGCTGCGCGTAGGCATCGTCATTGACGCCAGCACCTCGATTCGCACCCGGTTCCAGTTCGAGCAGCAGGCGGCCACCGAGTTCCTGCTGCAAATTCTCAAAGCCAAAAGCGACCGCGCCTTTGTGATGGGCTTCGATGTGACGCCCACCGTGACTCAGGACTGGACCAACAACATCGATGCCCTGGAGACGGGCGTAAACCGGCTGCGCCCCGGCGGCGGCACGGCGCTCTTCGATGCCGTTTACACCGCCTGCCGCGACAAGCTGATCAGCGAGCGCGGCCGCGAGCCGGTCCGCAAGGCCATGGTGCTGATCTCCGACGGCGAGGACAACCAGAGCCGCGTTTACATTGATGAGGCCATCAAGGAGTGCGAGCGGGCCGAAACCATCATCTACGCCATCAGCACCAACTGGACTCCCAGCCGCGGTAAGGGCGACAAAGTGCTCACCGACATGGCCGAGGCCACCGGCGGGCAGGTCTTCTTTCCGCCGTCGGTCGAAGAGATGTCCATGAGTTTCCAGCAGATCGAAGAGGAGCTGCGCAGCCAATATTCGTTGAACTACACACCGGCAGACTTCAAATACAACGGCGCCTTTCGACCCATCTATCTCTTCTGCAACGACCGGCACTACCAGGCGCGGGCCAAGAAGGGCTACTTCGCGCCGAAGGAGTAACCGCCGAAGGAGCAATCAAGGAACAGCCCTGCCGGTGTGAAAGCTGCCAGGGGCGCGGCCTCGACCGCGTCCCTGGCATATAAAGAGGCCTTCGGCAGCCCGCGTATCTCTATCTATGTCTGGATTCTCCGCCGGAAATCCACATATCTTTTCTCGTTATTTCTCCCATTTTTTCAACCGAAGTTCAGGGTGCGTTCCATTTCAGGACGTTCCCGCCTCCGGTTGTCCGCCTTTGCTTCAATCCCGGATTCTTTTCTTTCCTTTCTCACTGATTCGCCCGGATGCGCGATGAAATAGAGGTGGGCGATCCCAAGAGTGCTCGACGGGGTTTGTCCGCGCGGCTTGCGGCGCTTCGAGGGCCTGTGGCTCTTCGTTTCCGTTTGCCGAGCGGTTGAGTGAGTTTTACGGGAATCGGCCAGGCCGCGGAAGGACTGTGCGAACAGGGGGAGACAGGGTGATCCGGCAGGCTATATCGTGCGACATCTGCGGAACAGAAAAGAAGCAGACGAACCACTGGTTTGTGGCTTATGACCAGGGAGGAGAGCTGCGAGTGAGCGGATGGGCCTCGCGCAACCGGCTGCGTCCAGGTTCCAAGCATCTGTGCGGGCAAACCTGCCTGCACAAGCTGGTGGACGACTTCATGGCCAGGGCTTTGACGGCGCGTTCGCCTCGTGCCAGCCAGATGGATGCCGACGACGAAATCATGGATCAGGCCGTGGGCACGGACACCAGCCTGCTGTCAGGCGGTGCCTACACCGAGGTCGAGTCTTCCGCGCGGCTGATTCCGACGCCTGCGCCCATTGCACCCACGCGTTCGATTGCCGCATCCGCGCCCGCCGCGCCTGCCCGGCCGGTGCTCCGCATGCCGATAGAAATGGTTGCCGCGCCGCAGCAGGCCCGCGCCGAAGAGCAAGTGGTCGCCGTCAACGAGCCGCCACGCTATGCCTCGCGCAACTGGCGCGCCGCCGCCTGGGAGCGGGAGCGCGAACGGGAGCGCGAACTGCGCGCCGTCGAACACCATCCGGGCCTGGCTGGCCGCCGGCGTTTCAGTTCCACATAGTTGTTTGTGCATTTTCACGAGGTTGGAATCAAGGGAACGAAAAATTTCCAGCCGCGCCAGTTTACTTGATGTTTTGCAGAATTTCCAACTCCGCAAGAAAGTGAGTTTATGCCATGTGGTTGGACCTATTGCTGATTCTTCTTGCCGTCTCTCCGTTGATGCACACCACCAGGTTTCTCATGCGAGACGCCGGGGCACTCTACTCAACCGGTCGTGAGGCGCGATTTACAGCGTGGCCGATGCACGTTCGAGCAACGCCAGCAAGCCGGCCTCATCCAGAACCGGGATTTTAAGTTCAAGCGCCTTCTCCAGCTTGGAACCGGCCTCCTCGCCGGCCACCACGTAGCTGGTCTTTTTGCTGACGGAGCCGGCGGTCTTGCCGCCCGCTGACTCGATTCTTGCCCATATTCTTTTTCCCAGCACCATTTGGGACTGTCCCTTAAATGTGAAGGCAGGTCAAGATTCGTGGTCTCTAAGGTCCAAAAGTCTGGACATTGGGTACTTAGCTCAGGCTTTAGGACGGCAATATACCGTCAGAGATTAGTTCCATGAATTGTTCTCTGTTTAGAAAGCTTACATCTCGACTCTGCGCCTGTTTGACCTTTGAAGGACCTGCGTTCGCTCCAACGCACAGAAATTGAAGAGATGTGGTGACTGAAGTCCGTACCAACATTCCGTGAATGCTGGCCAGTTTCTCGAGCTCCAGACGATCAGACACCCCAAAACCCGTGAAACATATTTCTACAGCCTTATGAATAGACTTAGCCGTAGGCCTGTGTTTATAGACCCAGTGCCAGCCATCAGCCTCAGACATTGCCGTAATTTCATCTGAAGAAAATGGACTATCGGCTAAGAGGATTCTAGTTAGTTTTTCGCTTGGCATAGAAACTCCAAAACTCGAATCCATCCATTATTGCACATAGAGATAGGTAGCTACCCCTGTCCCATCCCGCGACCTCTTTTGTCACAAAGATGGATTCCCGCAAATATCAATCATCCGTCTCCAAAGGAGGAAGCGTTTTGAACCCCAGAGGTAAGTTTTGCAAGAAGGGCAGCCTCATCGAGAATTGGAACTCCAAGCTCGTGTGCCTTATCGAGTTTGGATCCGGCCTCCTCGCCCGCGACCACATAGTGCGTTTTCTTGCTCACCGAACTAGAGACCTTTCCTCCCGCTGCTTCAATCTTTTGCTTTGCTTCATCGCGAGTCAGTGACTGCAACGTGCCGGTAAGCACAAATGTCATGCCGGTAAGTTCTGAAGATTGACGTTTTTTCTCGGCAGTCATAACCACGCCGTGTGCACGTAGTCCTTCTACGAGTCGCAGATTTGCCGGCCGCGCAAAATACGTTCGAATTGATTTAGCGATCTCGGGGCCGACATATTCGACTTTGCTCAGTCTGTCGCGTTCTTTTTGGCAATCTGCAATCAGTGCATCGATGGTGCCAAAAGCATCTGCAATTCGTTCTGCTCTCTTCTCGTTTACGTTTGGAATGCCCAATCGCATAAGTAGATTAGACAGTGCCGTGTCCTTTGAGCCTGGACTCTCGGATAGGGACCTTGCTAACTCTCTCGCATTTTGTACGTTTTCTACTTTGGCAAAATAGGAACGAATTGACTCTTCTGTCTCTGTGCCTACATCTTTTACATCGAGCAGTCTGGAGGGTTCCTTTTGGCTGGTCCTAATTAACTCATCTATCGAGTCAAATTCTGCAGCCAAACATTTCGCCGTTTCCGCACCCACTTCGCGGATTCCTAGTCCCATCATCATGCGCGCCAGTCCCGCGCTTTTGGACTTTTCTATCTCTCCTAACAGTAATTGCGACGACTTTTCAGCAAAACCATCCAATTTCATCAACTGCCCTTCAGTCAGTGAATAAAGGTCTGCAATGTTATGCACCAAACCGTAATCCAGCAACTGCTGCACCACCGCCTCGCCCAGCCCCTCGATATTCATTACGCCGCGCGAGGCAAAGTGCAGTAGGCTCTCGCGCAGCTTGGCTGGGCAGTCGGCGTTTACGCATCGGTAATCCACCTCGCCCTCGGCGCGAACAACGGCGCTTTTGCACTCCGGGCAAACAGACGGAAACTCGAAGCGAAAGACGCCGCGGGGGTGGTCCGCGTCTTCGAGAACTTCAACGACTTTGGGAATCACATCGCCGCCGCGCTCGACCTTCACCCAGTCGCCCAGCTTGAGACCCAGCCGCTCGATGAAGTCGGCATTGTGCAGCGTGGCGCGGCTCACCGTGGTACCGCCGATGAAGACCGGCTCCAGCTCGGCCACCGGAGTCAGCTTGCCGGTGCGGCCCACTTGCACAGTGATGGCGTTGACCTGCGTGATGCCCGAGCGCGCGGTGAACTTATAAGCAATCGCCCAGCGCGGCGCGCGGCCGGTATAACCGAGTCGCCGCTGAATCTCGCGCGAGTCGACTTTGAAGACCACTCCGTCGATCTCGTATGGCAGCTTTGCGCGTTGGTCTTCAGCTCTGTTGATAAACTTCATCATCATTTCGACCGTTGGAGGCAGATGTGGCTGCGGTGCCGGAATGCGGACCGGAAAACCTCCAAAAACAAGCCGGAAGCGAAGCGCATTAAGCGCACTCAGAGTAGCACTCTCACTCCTGAGTGAATACTCGCCGCCATCGATCAGATAGTAGGCGTAAAAAATCAGTCGACGATTACTGACAATCTTGGGATCGAGAGTGCGTAATATTCCAGCGGCAGCATTGCGCGGATTGACCGCAGGAGCAAGTCCCATTTGCTCGCGCTCTTCATTTAGGTGATTAAAGGCGGAGATCGGAAGCACTACTTCGCCTCGCACCTCGAAATCTGGCGGCATTTCTGCGGTTTGGCGTTGAGCGGCGGAAATGGTGAGGGGAACACTTTTGATGGTGCGAATATTCGAAGTTACGTCCTCGCCGATCAGACCGTCGCCACGTGTAATGGCGGTCTTTAGCCGAGAATTGCCACTAATTTCATCGAGTTCATAGCGTAGCGCCACGCTCAAGCCATCCATCTTGTACTCGGCAAAGTACTCGACCTCTGGCTGTCCGGCCAGCTCGCGGACGCGACGATCCCATGCGGCCAGCTCCTCAGCCGAGTAGGCGTTGTCCAGCGAGAGCATCGGCCTTGAGTGCGCTACCTTCTTGAAGCCCTCGGCAGGCTTGCCGCCCACTCGCTGCGTCGGCGAGTCTGCGGTCAGCAACTCTGGATGCGCGGCCTCGATTGCCTTCAGCTCATTCATCAGCGCGTCATACTCGGCATCGCTGATCTCCGGCGCGTCCAGCACGTAATACAAATGCTCGTGGCGGCGCAGCTCGGCCCGCAACTCGGCGGCGCGCTCGGCTGAAGAAGATTCAGGGTTGGTACGTTCGCCCATAGTGAGAATTATATTGACCTGGCCTATAAAAACTGGGTGCCCCACCCTCGCGGCGTATTTGTTTTTGCCGCTAGGGTGGGAAAGCTCAACACTCTTTGCGTTCTGGATCAAGAAGCAGCCGAGCAGGATACTATGGTTTCGAGAGCACATGGAACCAGTCACCCACTTTCTCACCGGAGCCTGCATCGGCCGCGCGGGGCTGAACCGCAAGACGCGCTACGCCACGCTGGCAGCCGTGCTAGCCGCCGAGGCCGCTGACATTGATGTGCTCTGGGGGCTGGCCGGGCCGGTCGAAGAGCTGAAGCACCACCGCGGCATCACGCACACGCTCATCGCCGTGCCGGTGGTGGCGGCTGCGGCGGTGGGTCTGGTCTGGGTCTTTGATCGCTGCTGGGAGGCGCGGCGCAATCGAGCACTCGTCCAAAGCACAAAAGCGCCCCCCGTGCATTGGGGCTGGCTGTACTTGACGGCGCTGATCTCGGCGCTGAGCCACCTGCTGCTCGATTGGACCAACAACTACGGCCTGCGCCCCTTTTTCCCTTTCAACCCACGCTGGTATGCGGGCAGCCTTGTCTTTATCTACGAGCCGGTGATGTGGGCTTTGCTGCTGGCGGCGCTGATTGTTCCGTGGCTTCTGGGGCTGGTAAGCGGCGAGATTGGCGCTAAGAAGAAGCAATTTCGAGGCCGCGGCTGGGCGATCTTCGCGCTGGCTGGAATCGTCCTGCTGTGGGGCTGGCGCTGGGCAGAGCAGGGACGGGCGCGGACGATGGCGGAGAATATGCAGATCGCCGACGCTCCGGTGAAGCGCATGGCGCTGGAACCATACCCCGTCAATCCCTTCCGCTGGCACGCGATACTCGAGACCGCCGAGTATTACCAGACCGCCGAGATCAACACCTACACCGGAGAGATCGTCAGCGACCGGCGTCGCAACGTGCTTTATAAGCCAACCGTGACCGCCGCTGTCGAGGCCGCCAAGCGCACATCAATGGGCCAGGTTTATCTGGATTGGGGCACTTGGGCCGTGGTGCGCGATGTCGGCCCCGAGCCGATTCCAGGCTTGGCCCCGCCGCAGGTGACTCCGAACCAGAACTGGACCACCGTCGAGTTTGAAGATCTGCGCTGGAAGTACTCCTTTATAGGCGCTAGTGGAACGCCCACTCGAAGCCCTCTCGCCGGCTGGGTTTACATCGTGGATGGCCGCGATGATGCGGGCGAAGTGATGAACGGACGAGTGCAGCGCTAGCAGCGCTTTGCCAAAATAAAATAAATGTTCATCGCGTAGAGGTTTTGGGTTGACCTCAGAGCGCTTGACCCGCAGAATGGAGTTAGCGCCAATGTGCTGACCGGAGTGTCTTCTTCCCCTTGGGAGACGCCGGAATCCCAAAATCTGAGGTGTACATGCCTGCTTATCTGCTTTTGCTCGTTGCTGTCTTGAGCCGTTTTCTGCCCCATGCGGGTATGTGGAACTTTACCGCGGTGGGCGGCGCCTTGCTTTACTTCGGCGCACGGCGTCCTTGGCGTGAGATGCTGGCTCCGCTGGCCGCGCTCGTGGCCACCGACTACTTCCTCACCGTCTACACCTACCACTACAGCTTTGCCTGGCAGGCCTACCTGCCCACCTGGACTTGGTACTTGATGGCCATGGGGCTGGGGCAGCTTCTGTTGAGTTCGCGGACCACAGTTCTGCGAGTGGGCGCGGGCGCGCTGCTGGGGCCGACCTCGTTTTTCTTGATCTCGAATTACGCCACTTGGGCGACCGGCTTTGCGTTTCCCTATCCGCGCACGATGAGCGGGCTGGCAGCCTGCTTTGCCGCCGGAGCGCCCTTCTATCGGAACGACCTGGTCTCGACGGTCATCGTAGCCGGCGCGGCCTTTGGACTTCCGGTGCTGGTGCGGCGGATGAGCGCGGCGCGTACGCAGCAAGCGCTGGCCAGCAAATAAAGTTCTTCGGGCGCCCAGGTCTCGGAATCGAAACCTGGGGCGCCCTGTAGTTTCGATTCAGCCCGATTTCTGACTCGGGCAACCTGCCAAAATCTTGCATCCTTTCTTAATTTATCTCGTCTATGTGATTGTGACGATCCAGGGCGAGCGAAATCATCGCCAATAACACAAGAACTCATCGCTAAAACACAATTGGCCGCTGTAAGCGCGGCCAAGCTGCTGTGGCGAAGATAGCCGCAGGAGCCTGCTCTTCTGTGGGCGTGCAGCCGCAATTCAAGACGCGATGAATTCAACCTCCCGGAGACGTCCAATCAGGAGGGGATTATGACAATCGCAGACAAAGCAATTTTGGTGACCGGGGCCAATCGCGGCATAGGAAAGGCGCTGGTCGAGGAAGCTTTGAGTAGAGGCGCCAAGCGAGTGTATGCCGGTTCGCGCCAGCCCTTGACTCACAAGGACGAGCGCGTCACACCTCTGACTCTGGACGTGACCAGCACCGCGCAAATTCAGGGAGCAGTCGAGAGAGTCGCATCACTCGATCTCCTTATCAATAATGCTGGCGTGGCGCTCTTCGATGACTTGAGCAACCTTGCCGCGCTCGAACAGCACCTCGCCGTCAATCTCTTTGGTTCCTATAGCGTTACCCAGGCATTCCTACCGTTGCTCACTCGCTCTCGGGGAGCCATCGTCAATGTTCTCTCGGTGGCGGCTGTTGCAGCCTTGCCGATGATTCCCGCCTACTCGATCTCCAAGGCCGCGGCGCTCTCCCTGTCGCAATCGCTGCGTGCTCTTTTGGCCGGACAAGGCGTGAAGGTACATGCAGTCCTGCCCGGCCCCGTGGACACGGATATGTCCAGGGGCTTCGATATGCCGAAGGCCTCGCCGGAGTCTGTGGCGCGAGCCATCTTCGACGGAGTGGAGAAAGGGGACGAGGAGATATTCCCGGATCCCATGTCAGAGTCGATAGCGGAGAGCTGGCGCGGCAGCGTGAACAAGACGCTTGAGCATCAGTTTGCGGCATACTTGACAGCACAGCCTGTCGCGTCCTGAGCACTGGAAATGTCGATCAAAACCGAATGTGTTTCCCAGGTCTCAGAATCTAGACTTGGGAAACCATATCTTTCAGGTCAATGCGTTATTCCGATTCGCCGACAACGGTGTATTTACGCGTACTTCCATCCGCAAACAAAAGCTCATAGACGCGCGAATACTCCTTCTGCGGATAGATCTTGTCTTGGGATATCCGCGCCATATAATCACCTACTGGCATTACTCCGCCGTAGGGGATTGATTCCAGTTCGAAGTGCTTTCCGTCGATGGTTACGTTGAGTAGTTGATGATTCGATAATAGGAGCGCTTCCGAAGACTGCACATGGACGGTGATTGTGTAATCTGCCGGGTTCGGTGTGGGCTTCTTTTCCGCGTAGGCCAGCACTGGCAGCATGAACAACGTGGCAATCAGGACTTTCTTCATCGTTTTTCTCCGGATCGATTAGGGTGAGTTGTGTTGACGGCGCTCGGTCATCTTCATCCAACGCCAGCTCGAAATGATTGGCATAGAACTGTCAGTTACAACACACTCTCGTAAAAATAGTTGTTGCGTGCCCAATTTATCCGGGAATACGCATCATCCTTCCTGCTTGCCCGCGCGCCTCTTTCGCCGCATCCACCACCAGGCAAAACCCACCGCCGCCAGCCCGCCGACGACTGCCAGCAAAACCAATCCGTGGTGAGCCACCACATCGACCACGCCCGGTCCCAGCTTGAGCACGAGCAGCGAAAGAATCAACCAGCGGACCATCCTGCCGCAAAAAACCGACAGCATGAACGGCACGACCCGCATCTCAAAGACGCCGGCGGCAAAGACGCAAGCCTTCCAAGGCGTGGGCGGAGGCAGCATCGAGGGAATCATCATGGCCAGGAACTCCTGGCGCTCGAAGCGGGCGCGCAGACGCTCGTAGCGCTCGCGGTTGATGCGCTTCAGCAGAAAGATCTCGCCGCCGGCCCGGCCCAGCGCGTAAGGCAACAGGCCGCCGATCGCCGATCCCACGGCGGCCAGCAGGCAATAGAGCCAGAAATGGCTCTTGTCATTCCAAACATAGACGGCCAGAATCGCATCCGTGGGGACGGGAATTGTGGAAGAGTCGAGCAGCGCGATGGCGCCCACGCCCCAAACGCCAAACTTGGCCAGAAATATGGCCAACAGATTCCAATGAGCCATCAGTTGAGCATAAACAGCTTTCAAACAAACTCCCCTTCCGCCATTTGATCCGTCTTACTGTTAGCAACCATTGTAAGGGCCGGAGCTGTGGGCACGGTTTTCTCCGGGATGAGAGAATAGGGAGAAAGGAATCGAAACGGAGCGGCGGGGTGCTTGTGCGCTCAGGCTGGCTCCCCAGGAACGAATGCCCACCGACGAAGCGCCCATCGAAGTGAACGCGCCCGCCAAGCCAGCCGCGACCGGACCGAACTCCGGCATTCTTGGCCTGGGCAGCCCTGTCCCCGCGGTTTCGGACGAGGAGCAGCTGGCGCTCGATTCGGTCCCCTCGGTGGTTCGCGGTTCGCGCTGGATCGACTACGACACCCACGAGCTGTTGCAGATGATCAGCGAGCTCGAGGACGAGCGGCGCTGGGCGCGGCTGCGCGAGGGCATCTGGATCGCCCTGCTTATTCATTTGGCGCTCATCGCGGCAATGGTCTTGCTTCCCAAGTACGTCTTCAAGGTGCCGCCGGTCGTTGACCGCACCGACGCACTCAAGCAGCACAAGGATTTTACCTATCTGGATACCCCCTGGCAGGCGCCTCCCCAGCCGGTCATCAAGCCGCTTACGCAGCCTCCCTTGATCGATAAGCAGACGATGGATGAGTTGAAGAAGGCGAATCCGCCGGCTCCAACTCCCGCTCCCGCGCCGGTACCAGCCGCAGTTCAGCCGCCGCCCACTCCGCCCAGCCAGCAGTCACAGATCGAGATGCCTCACCCAGCGGCGGTGCCCGCAAGGCCCAACTTCGCCATGGGTTCGCAAAACCCCGCCGACCAGTTGCGTGACGCCTTGAGAGGCGCTGCCCGCAACCCCGGCATAGGCGCAGGCAGCCAACCCGGCGGCGGGCTGAAGATGCATCCCGGCGCGGGAACCGGCGGCCTCCAGATTTTATCCGATACCCAGGGCGTGGACTTCACCCGATGGCTGCAGTACTGGTACCAGGAGACGAGGCGCACCTGGGACCCACTGATCCCCGACGAGGTGAATCCACCAATTTCGAAGGCCGGACAACTCCAGATCCGCTTCAAGGTTTTGCCCAGCGGCCGGCTGATGGATGGAAGCCTGGAGCTCGAGGGCAGTTCCGGCGATGTGGGCCTCGACCGCGCTGCCTGGGGCGCGCTTACCGGCTCGAATTACCCGCCTCTGCCCAGAGACTTCCACGGGCCGTACCTCGAACTGCGCGCGAGGTTCCTCTACAACATGGAGCCGGAGCGGTAATCGGCGACAATCCTGCTCAGTGCGATCCATTCGGTGCTTGAGCTAAAGATGATTAATAACTGCATCTCCCGCGCGCTGATTGAAAAGCGACAACCAAGTGACAACTCCATGACACGACTCGTTTGCTGCCGCGATTATTGTAAGTGACGGCAGACTTCCTCTTCGTCCGATGCCGAGGCCGGTTCCGCAGTGGAACTACGAAGAAGGAGTCAATAACATCCAGGAGAAGGCGACATGCAGATCACTCAGTTGTTACTCACGCGCAAAAATGACACGTCGATGCTTCGCCGGGGAAGCATGACGAGTTCGCGCACAGCTCTGATTACCGCGATGCTGATGATAGGTACTGGACTTTGCTCTGCGCAAGGATTTGATGCGCAGGATGCATTTCTGCCGAGTCCGGTTGTAAATGTCTCTACTGTTCCCCCAAATGGGGATGTAAATCCCTACGGTGTCGCATTCGTTCCAAGATACTTTCAAACCGGCTCTGGACCATTGCGCCATGGAGACATTCTGGTCTCGAATTTCAACGATAGCGCGAATATACAAGGCACCGGAACCACGATAGTCGACATTTCTACGAGCGGATCGCAGATGGTCTTCTTCCAGGGCACGGCGCCGCTGGGACTATCGACCGCTTTAGGAACTCTGCAGGCTGGCTTTGTGGTTGTCGGCAACGCTCCCGTGATACCCAGCACAGGAGCAGCGGGAGAACCAGGATCACTGCTGGTGATCAACAATCAAGGCAAGCTGATTCAGACCATCACCAGTCCGTGGATTCAAGCGCCGTGGGATATGGCGCTGGTTGACCTTGGAGACCGTGCGATTGCATTTGTTGCCAACGCGTTGAACGGAACGATCACCAGGCTGAACTTCCAGGTGAGTTCGAGTGGCCTTAAGCTGTCGAGCGCCGCGACAATCGCCTCGGGCTATGTCAACCGTCCAGATCCGGTTACATTCTTCGTTGCCCCTACAGGACTGGTCTACGATGCTCCATACGACCGCCTCTATGTTGCCTCAACGGGAGACAACATCGTATATGCGGTCAACGACGCGGCCGACCGCAAGAGCAGTGCGGGAAAAGGATCGATTGTCTACGAGGACAACGTTCATCTGCATGGTCCTCTTGGGTTGGCGGCGGCGCCGAATGGCCACTTGCTGGTTACCAACAACGACGGCATCAATCCTGATCCCAATCAGCCCAGCGAGATTGTCGAGTTTACCAAACAGGGTGATTTTGTGAAAGAGATCTCGGTCGATCCGGCTCAGGGAGGATCATTCGGCCTGGCAGTGAGTTCGACTTATAACCAGGCGATCTTCGCGGCTGTCGATGACAACACATCTGCGCTGATCATCTGGACCCTGAATCTGTAGTAGTGCCCCACCAGACTCATGCGGCTTTGCGCCGATGCTGCAAGGCCGCATGGGTTGGAAGCTCGTCACTCCTCGGTAAATACAGACAGGAAATTTTGATTTAGGGAAGCTCTGAACAAGTTCTCCCGGCGAAATAATATTCCCCAGAGACTAATGCCCGAGTTAGTTTTGCAGCATTTACGGCACGAATAAAGCCGTGCCCATTCAAAACGCCGAGTTGTTCAGAGCTTCCTTAAAGGTCTCCTCGATATTGCATCACTCAATTACGAGTTTTTTCTCAGTCATTCAATCGAGCAGTGATGCGTTCCTTTTCGGAATGAGAACAACATCCCTCGCGCTAAACTGTTCCTATGGCATCTGCCGGCCCGGTCGATCAAACAGATATCAACTGGCGCGCAGCCCTTGCGACGCGTTGGAGCGCGCGGCTTCACCAGCGTGAGGAGCAGGTCTTTCTGCTTCTCTCTCTGCTGATTGGAGCGCTCACCGGGCTGGCCGTGGTCGCCTTCATCGTGCTCACCGAGCGGCTGGGAATGCGCCTTTATCCTCCTGGCGGCGCGGCATGGCGGCGGGTGCTTGTGCCGGTAGCGGGTTCGCTGGCGATGGGTTTTCTGCTCTTCCGCTACTTTCCCAACGCGCGCGGCAGCGGCGTGCCGCAGACCAAGGCCGCCCTCTTTGCTCGCGATGGTTTCATCTCGCTGCGCACTGTTCTGGGTAAGTTTTTCTGCACGGCAACAACGCTGGCCAGCGGAATTCCACTAGGCCGCGAGGGACCGAGCGTGCAGGTGGGCGCAGGAATCGGATCTGTCCTCGGCCGCTGGCTGGGATTGAGTCCAGAGAAAGTGAAGGCGCTTATTCCGGTAGGCGCGGCGGCCGCCATTGCTGCAGCCTTCAATACGCCAATGGCCGCCGTACTGTTTTCGCTTGAAGAGGTGATGGGCGACCTGAATGCGCCGATACTGGGATCGGTGGTGTTGGCCTCGGCCACTTCCTGGGCGATGTTGCGTCTGTTGCTGGGCAATAACCCGCTCTTTCAGGTACCGCAGTACACGCTGGTTCACCCGCTGGAGTTCGGAATTTACGCCTTGCTCGGCATCGCCGGCGGCTTTCTGTCGGTGGCCTTCACCAAGCTGCTGCTTACGATGCGCAGATTCTTTCTGCATCTGCCGCAGAAGACGCGCTGGCTGCACCCGGTGGCGGGCGGCATCGCGGTTGGCCTGATGGGCTGGTTTGTGCCTCAGGTTTTGGGCGTCGGTTATACCTACGTTGGCAGCGCGCTGAACGGCTCGATGGCGTTCAAGCTGATGCTGCTGCTGGTGGTGCTCAAGCTGATTGGCGTTACCGTAAGCTACGCATCGGGTAATGCGGGCGGAATCTTCGGCCCAAGTCTCTTTCTCGGCGCCATGCTAGGAGGCTCAATCGGCGCTGTGGCACATCATCTGCTGCCGGGTTACACCGCCGCGCCGGGAGCCTATGCGCTGGTCGGCATGGGCGCGCTTTTTGCCGGCATCGTGCGCGCGCCCATGACATCGGTCCTGATGATCTTTGAGATGACTCGGGATTACGCTGTGATTGTGCCTCTGATGATCGCCAACCTTACCAGCCTCTTCATCTCCCGGCGATTCCAGAAGCAGCCGATCTACGAGGCATTGGCTCAGCAGGACGGCATTCACCTGCCTACTCCGGGCACCCTTCACCAATCCAGCCGGCAAACCGTCGCTCAGGTCATGCGCCGCTCGCCGCGGATTCTCTCCGCGCAAGCTCTCGTCAAGGATGCAATTGAAGAAACCCGCCTGGCTCCGTATCGCATCTGGCCGGTGGCGGAGAATGAATATTTTCTGGGCATGATCAGCCGGGAGACGCTCGAGTGCGCGCTGGTAGATGGCAGGAAAGATCGGCCTCTGCAAGAGTTGGTGGATACGAAATATGTGCAGCACGTCCACATGGATCACGCCTTGCATCTGGCGCTGGAACGCATGAGCCATTACCACCTGGATCTCTTGCCGGTAATTCATCGTGCGGAGATTCACCAGCTGTTAGGCGTGGTGACGCTCCGGGATGTGCTGGATGCTTATGGCGTCAATGGCGTGGGCTTGGAGCCGCCGGAGTCGGAAGTTTCTCCATAGGGCAGAAAGATGGTGAATGCCGTTCCGCTTGCTTCTGCCCGCTGTGAGCTCCATGCGCGCACCTCGCCGTGATGCCGCTCCACCAACTGCGTCACAACCCACAGTCCAAGCCCGGTTCCAGTTTCGATCTTGGTGGTGAAAAACGGTTCGAAGATGCGCCGCATCGTAGCCCGATCCATGCCTACACCGGTATCGCTAAAGGTCACCCGCATTCCCGCTGTCTTGCCGTCGCGCCAATCGAGCGAAGGGCGCGCGCGGACCGTCAGCCGCCCGCCATGCGGCATGGAGTCGATGGCGTTCGATAGCAGGTTCGCGAAGATTTGGTGCGTCTCGGTGGGGACACACGCGATGCCTGTCTCCCGCACAGCCCGCACCTGGACCGTGATTCCCGCATCGCGCAGCTTGGGGCGGAAGAGCGCCAGCGCCACCGCAACCGCCTCTGAGAGCCGCATGGCGGCCGGCTCGCCTTGCTGGCGATGAAGCATAAGCGTCTGTTGAGTAATCAGCGAGACGCGTATCAGTTCGTCCAGCGCCTGCAGGGCATGAGCTCGCGCGGCTTCGGTCGTTTCGGCGATGGAAATCAGATAGAGCAGGTTGCTCACCGCCTCCAGAGGATTATTGATCTCGTGCGCCACCGCGGCAGCCAGCCTTCCGGCAACGGCCAGCTTTTCCGTGCGCAGCATCGCATTGCTGATCTGCCCGCGCTCCTCGGCCAATTGACGCTCGGCTTGAGCCAGCATCAGTTGCCGCTCCAGTTCCTTGGTTTCAAATTGAGTGCGCTGTTGCGCCAGTCGCCGGATCATCCATCCGACAACGACCGAAACCCCGAAAAAGGCCGTCAGCCGCAGCCACTGGGGAACATTGGCGTTGGGGAATTGCAATTGCGCTTTGTCCAGAAGAAGAAGGTCGGTCAGGATAGCTTCTGTCAGGGTGCAAAGCACGCCACCCCACATACCCAGAAACCAGAAGCAAAGAATGACCGTGGGAAGTGCAAGAGCCATGGGAAGGGCGTGAAACGGCTTTACCCAATAGGTCAGTGACTCGACAACGCAGGCCGCGCCGCATCCCAGCAATCCGCGCACAGCCCAGGGCCATCGTTCCAAGTCACCGGCGGTGGGCAGTTTCACGGCTTTCATGGTTTGGTTGCTCGTGGGCCGCGGTTCACAGTTGCACGGAATAAATCGCGGACGCCTTCGCCTATTGACGATAGACTTCTCCGCGAAAAAATGAAAATGGCCGCTAATTTTTGCCTGCGGTGATCGTCTCCAGGCCGTGCCCGTGCGGCCCCATCTCGCGTTGCCGCAGCAGGAAGGCGAAGAGCATTCCCAGCAGCCCAAGAATCGAGAAGATCCACATCCCCAGATGGTAGCCTGCTGGATTCGTGTCGCTGGCATGGCCATAATCATTGGCCCAGCCGATGGCCAAATTGAAGCCAAAGAAGCCCATGTTCTGAACCACTGTCATCAGCCCGTAGGCGGTGCCCAGTTTGTTCTGGTCCACGATGTAAGCCACAGAAGGCCAGATCACCGCGGGAACCAGAGAGAAGGCTATGCCCATCATCGCCATCGGCAGATAGAGCGCAACCTGGGTGTGGGTATAGGCCATGAGGAGGTAGACAGGGACCAGCATCACCGAGCCGATCATCATCAGCAGTGCGCGCCTGCCGACCTTGTCCACAAACAAGCCTAGCAGCGGCGTCCCGAACATGGTGCTAAGCGTTAGAAAGCCAATGATCGTGCCCGCCATTTCGCGCGAAGTGCCGTGTGCATCCATGAAAAATTTGTACGCGAAGGTCTCAAAGGGAAAGATCGCCGAATAGAAAACGACACACAGCGCGACGATATACCAGAACGAGACCCCGAAATGGAAGAGATCGTCGAAGACAACCTTGTCGGTTGGCCCAGCCTGAGCAAGTTCGAATTTCCTTTCCGCGTAGACCTCCATCACCCAATAGATGAGAGCGCCGATTACGCAGAAGGTGGCAATGCCTACTGAGATCAACAGCGGCGTGCGCCAACTGGTGTAGGCTAACTTGAGCCATTCCGGCATGAAGTCGAGTTTGGTCCAGGTGGGCGACCTCTGCGCCATCAAGGTTCCGGCGCGCGCAATCATCAGGTTGATGCCGAAGGCGAAGCTCAGTTCCTTGCCGCGGAACCACTTGGCGATGGCGGTGGTGACGGCGACGATGAGCGATTCAGCTCCGATGCCAAAGATCAGCCGCCCAGTGGCCATCAGAGCAAGGTGGCCGGAAAGAACGGTGACTGTCGCACCGATCAGGCAGGTTGTTCCGAAGAGAAAAATCGCCTTGCGCGCGCCGATGCGGTCCACAAGATAGCCGCCGATCAGCACCATGATCAGATTTGGGAAGCTATAGATGGCTTGGAGCAGGCCGATATTGGAGTCGGAAAAACCAAGCTGCTTGGAGAGCAGGTCGGCGATCGGGGCGATACAGTCGTACACATAATAATTGCCGAACATGGCCAGGCTGACAAAGATGAGCATCGCCCAGCGGAAGAAAGACGATGGCGGACGGCGGAGTGGTTCAGACATGGAAGTGGTTATCCTCGGGTTCTGCTGCTGCGATTATTGGAGTGAGATTACGCAACATAAGAAGATAGCAGATTGGGGCGAGAATTGGCTGGCGACCGGATCGAATTCCGGCGATGGATTCATGCGGTGCCGCCAGTCTCTAAACGCCCATCCAGCGCAAAGCGCTCGCGGATTTCGTAACGTGATCCGGCGGACGAGAGAAAGCTTTCGTAGAGAACAAATTCCTTGGCGGCAGACCGTGTGAACTTGGCCTGCCGGCTGATTTTCGCTTTGAGCGCATCGAGGCTTTGCCGTGGGCCTTTGCCGCGCGCCAGCGTGATATGAGGCTGGTAGGGGCGAGCTTCTGGAATGAATCCGCAACGCCGGGTTGCCGCGGTGATGCGTTCCTGAAGCAAGAGCAGCTCCGGCGCGGGCCGAACCGCGGCGATGACAATGCCGGCGCGATCAATGAGGCCTAGCCGCTCAATCTCGATGGGAACTGCGGGCAAACGCAGCTCACGCAACCGCGCAACCAGAGATTCGTATTGTTCCGGCCCGGTATTGCCCAGAAATTGCAAGGTAATGTGCCACGATTCGCGGGTCATCCAGCGCAACCCGTCCCCGCCGGAGCGAAGCTGCGCCGAGACCGCCGAGAACTCGTCAATCACTGCTGCCGCCAAAGGTATCCCAACGAAGAGGCGCATACACAAATTATGGTATGCCCGCCGCTGCCTTCAGGAGGAAAACTCACATCACCTCTTTTCGTCCAGCTTTCGCCAGCGCCTTCACCCTGCTATTCTGAGACGTTCCCGGAAAACTCAGCAGGGGTATCATTAGTCGCAGAGCTACCGGCGGGCCGCTCCCTCAAAAGGAAGATTTTGCATTCGGAAACAAGGTCAATGACGAAAACTGAAGCCAGAAGAATCGAGCTGTTTGATACCAGTCTTCGCGACGGGCTGCAGCAGCCCAACATCGACATCTCCGTGCCCAATGCAGTCAGCCTGCTTGAGCGCATGGCCGCCTTTGGCGTTCACTATGCCGAAATCGGCTTTGCCGGCGCAAACCAATTTGTTACCGATTTGACCGGCGCGCTGGCTGCGGTCGATACCGGAGCCATGAAGCTGGCCTTGTTCGGCAGAACCCGCGGACGCGGCGCAAACGTCCAGCAATGGCCCGATGTGCAATTCATCGTCAGCCGTAAAGAGCGCGTTCCCGTTGCTGTCATCGTCGTCAAATCCCGGCTGCTGGATGTGATGAAGTCGCTGGAAACCACGCCGGAAGAAAATCTGCTGATGGCGTACGAGACCATTGGATGCCTGCAAGACAATGGCCTCGAAGTGATCGTGGACTTTGAGCACGCGATGGATGCCCTTTGCGGCCGCCGCGAAAACGGCAATGAGTGCGACGCCGATTTCAGCCAACGCAGCCTGGATTACTTCCATCAGATGACCGCGCAATGCGCCCGCCAGAAAGTAAGTCGATTCGTGATCTGTGATACCGCCGGCGGATCCAGCCCGGAAGAAGTCACTCAGGCTTTCAGCGGCCTGGTGCGGGATTACCCCGGCGTTCAATTCGGCTTTCATGGCCACACCGATCGCGGTCTCGGAGTTAGCAATACCCGCGCCGCCATTCTTGCCGGCGCAGCGCAAATTCAAGGCACGCTGGTGGGAACCGGCGAGCGTTGCGGCAACGTGAATCTGACTACGGTGATTGGCAGTATGCAACTCCGCGGCGAGGCGGAGTTTGTAACTCCCGAAGCGCTCACCGGACTCACCAGTCTTGCGCATTCCACTTATGGAGCCTTTGGACTTGACGTGCCGCACGGCGCGCCGATTGTCGGCTTCGGAGCCTATGGCACCTGGGCCGGAATGCATGGCAGCAGCGAACGCAAAAACCCCGGCGCTTATCTGTGGTGCGATCCCGCTCGAGTCGGCGCCTCTCCTGTTATCGGCGTAAATGGGCAATCGGGAAGAGCAAACATCATGATGCTCTCTGAATCGCTTGGCGTTGCTCTCGATTCCGAGCAGGCCCAGGCTTTGATGGACGCCAATCCGTCGATGATTGAAGGCGGCGGCTATACCTCCAGTGAAGTCTCATTCCGGCTGGCCTGCATGAGGGTGCTGAAGACCCTGCGAACTCGCTTCAGTGTAAAGAGCTGGAGAGTGATTGACGAATCCGACGAAACCGGAAACAGATACGTGCAGGCCTCCATGTCGTTGTGCCTTGGCGATTCTACCGTCAAAGTAAGTCGAGCTGAAGGCGCCGGCCCGGTGGATGCGTTGACCAAAGCCATGCGGCGCGAACTGGAAAAGAGCTATCCGGCTCTCGCGCAGATGCATCTTGGCAGGTTCAGCGTCGTAGCTATCGACGTATCCTCACACGACACTGCGGCTTACGTTCGAGTTACTGTCAGCTTCCACGCCGACGGCCATGAGTCGTGGACAACCGCGGGAGTTAGCAGTGACCTGAATCAGGCGGCGTTGATGGCCATCGTAGATGGCTTCCATTATTGGTTGCTTGAAACCTCTAACTGATCAAACGTCAATGGCTAATTCTTGGCAGGCTGCTTTATACTAACGTGATGAATTACGTTCAGCGTGGTTTCAATATGATTCTTGCACTTGCGCTCACCACTTCCGGTATTGCTGCCGCTCAGCAATTGGCGAGCGGCGCTCACGGTATCTTTACCGGCTCGACCGACATTGGCAAGACGCTGCCGGGTTCAACGGTCTTCGATCCCGCAACCGGCAGCTATCGCATGACCGGCGGCGGGGCAGACTTATGGGGCAGCGAGGACGACTTCCACTTCGATTGGGTTCGCATCTCGGGAGACGCTACGCTGACGGCGGATGTGAGCTTTCTCTCCGACGGCGTCGTTCCGCTGGAAAAGGCCGTCCTGATCTTTCGTCAGAGCCTGAACACTGACTCGGCCTACGCTGACATTGCAATTCACCGGGACGGGCACACCACCATCCAATTCAGATCCGTTGCTGGCGGAAAAACCGATGACGTGGAAGCTCCCATTCGCAACCCGAAGAGCATTCGCATCGAACGCAAGGGCAATCTCTTCACGGCTTCCGTACTCACCGCCGATGGAAAGATGACGCCGTTTTCCTCGACGACCATTGCCCTGAATGATTCAGTCTACGTGGGCATTGGCGTATGCGCGCATAACGCGAACGGCCTGACCACCGCCGTCTTTTCCAATGTGAGCCTGACGCAGCCGGCTGCTGGCAAGAAGTAATTCGTTCTCGGTGTAAGAGTGGAGTTGCGCCCGGTTCCACTCTCATCTTTCCCTCAATCCCGGTTCGCGATAGAATCTATGTAGAGCCGATGCGCCGCTTCATCTCCAATCCGGCAAAAGAAAGGCCGCTGCTCAGGCGCTTTCGCCGTGGCCGCCGCGACCGTGGCCGCCGCCCCTCCTGTTGTGTAATCTGATTTTGATGAATCTTCGATTGCCCGGTCTCGGAATCGCGACCACTCCGGCTGGCCAAGCGCCAGCCCGGGAGCGTCCTGGTTTTTAATCGCATCCGCACGAATGCGGATAGAGAGGTCATTCCCTGATGAATAGTTTTGCCAGCAAGACCATACTCGCCTCTGGAAATCGCGCCTATACATTTTTCAGTTTGCCGGCGCTCACGGCGCGCGGTTTCAATTTGAACCGTCTGCCCTTCAGCCTGAAGATACTGCTCGAGAACCTGCTGCGCCGCGAGGATGGCGTGAACGTAACTGCGGCCGACATCGAATTCCTGGCTAACTGGCAGCCCAAGGCCGAGCCAAGCCGCGAGATTGCTTATATGCCGGCGCGGGTGCTGATGCAGGACTTTACCGGGGTGCCCGCGGTTGTCGATCTGGCCGCGATGCGCGATGCGATTCATGCGTTGGGCGGCTCGCCGGAGCGGGTGAATCCGCTCATTGCCGCCGAGTTGGTGATAGACCATTCGGTGCAGGTGGATGAGTACGGCGTAGCGGGCGCTCTGGATGCCAATACCTTTTTGGAGTTTCAGCGAAACCGCGAGCGCTACGCTTTTCTGAAATGGGGGCAGACGGCCTTTCATAACTTCAGCGCCGTGCCGCCGGGGATGGGCATCTGTCACCAAGTCAATCTGGAGTATCTCGCGCGCGTCGTTTTCACCACCGAAGCAAAGGGCGAGTTAGTTGCTTATCCCGATACGGTCGTCGGCACTGACTCGCATACTACGATGATCAATGGCCTGGGCGTGCTGGGCTGGGGCGTGGGCGGCATCGAGGCCGAGGCGGCAATGCTCGGCCAGGCCGTATCCATGCTGGTGCCGCAGGTGGTGGGCTTCAAGTTGACCGGCAAGTTGCGCGAGGGCGCGACGGCGACTGACTTAGTCTTGACTGTAACTCAATCACTGCGCAAGCTGGGCGTTGTGGGTAAGTTTGTCGAATTTTATGGGCCAGGAATCACCGAGCTGCCGCTGGCCGACCGCGCCACCATCAGCAACATGGCGCCCGAGTATGGCGCGACCTGCGGCATCTTTCCAGTGGACGCCGAGACGCTGCGCTTTCTGCGACTCACTGGCCGAAGCGAGGAGCAGATTGCGCTGGTCGAGGCCTACTACAAGGCTCAGGACTTGTTTCATACCGCCGCGACGCCGGAGGCTGAGTATACGCAGACCTTGCAACTGGACTTGGCGACTGTTGAGCCGAGCGTCGCCGGACCCAAACGCCCGCAGGATCGCGTGCTACTGCGGGATGCGGCATCAAGCTTTGCCGAGCAGTTGCCAGCGCTGCTCTCGCCCACGGCCAAGCCGTTGGGAACGCGCACGGCGGCTAAGTGGAAGCGTGAGCCAGTGACCGATACAGCGCAAGCGGCTGCGACTGTGAAAGCTCGCTTCGGCGTTGATCCGGACACCTATCTCAATCATGGCTCTGTGGTCATCGCGGCCATCACCAGTTGCACCAATACTTCGAATCCATCGGTGATGATCGCCGCGGGAATACTGGCGAAGAAGGCTGTCGAAAAAGGACTCTCTGTCCCGCCGTGGGTGAAGACTTCGCTGGCGCCCGGCTCGCGCGTAGTGACTGACTACTACGCCAAGGCAGGCTTACTGACTTATCTTGAAAAGCTGCGCTTCAATGTTGTCGGATACGGATGCACCACCTGTATTGGTAACTCAGGGCCGCTTCCCGCCGATGTCTCCAAGAGCATCGACGAACATGGTCTGGTTGCAGTCAGCGTCTTGAGCGGCAACCGTAACTTTGAAGGCCGCGTGAATGTGGACGTTCGCGCTAACTACCTGATGAGTCCGCCGCTGGTGGTGGCTTATGCATTGGCGGGTAGCATTGGGCATAACTTCGAGACAACCGCGTTGGGCAGCGATGAGAAAGGCAATCCGGTTTTTCTGAAAGACATCTGGCCGACGCAAGCCGAAGTGGCTGAGGCGATGGAAAAGGGAGTCTCCAGCGAGAGCTACCGCCGGGAATACGCAACCGTGAGTCAGGGCGACGCTAACTGGCAGGGACTGAAGTTTCCCACCGGCGAAGTCTATCAGTGGGAGCCGGACTCGACTTATATCCGAAAAGCTCCTTACTTTGACGGCATCACTCTTACTCCCGCGCCAGTTACCGAGATTCTCGGCGCGCGTGTGCTGGCCGTGCTGGGCGACTCGGTAACTACAGATCACATCTCGCCTGCCGGTAACATCAAAGCCTCTAGCCCTGCCGGAAAATACCTGGCAGATAAAGGCGTGCGAACGCCGGAGTTCAACAGCTACGGATCGAGGCGCGGCAACCATGAAGTGATGGTGCGCGGTACCTTCGCCAATGTGCGGCTGAGAAACAAACTCGCGCCGGGGACGGAGGGCGGAGTTACACGTCTCTTGCCTGAGGGCGAGCCGATGAGTATCTTCGACGCCAGCCGGAAGTACGCCGAGCGCAATGTGCCGCTGATTATTCTTGCGGGAAAAGAATACGGCTCCGGCTCGTCGCGCGATTGGGCGGCCAAGGGACCGAAGCTGCTGGGCGTACGCGCGGTCATTGCCGAGAGCTTCGAGCGCATTCACCGGTCGAATCTAGTCGGCATGGGAATTCTGCCGTTGCAATTTGCCGACGGACAAAATGTCGAGTCGCTCGGGCTGACCGGCGAAGAAGTTTTTTCTTTCCCAGGACTCGCGAAACTACTCGCGGAAAAATTCGCCCAAGGCCGCACACTGCAAGTCGTCGCTGCCAGCCCAACGGGCGAGCAGAAGCTGCTCCATGCAACGGTTCGCATCGACACGCCGCAGGAGATCGAGTACTTCGAGCACGGCGGCATTTTGCAGTACGTGCTGCGACAGTTGGCTGCTAAGTAGCCACCTGCGGTGGGGCAGCCGCCTTCGGCTTGAAGCGCGGACGGAAATGAAGTCAGTATGCGCACAAACGCCACTCTCGACAGAGTGGCGTTTGCGCTTGGCAGGGAAGGCCACTTACTTTTTCTTGGCTGCCTTGGCAGCGCGCTTCGGCTTGGCCGCGGGGATTGCCTGCGCTTCCGATTCTTCCAAAACAGCCTCGGGTCGCGGCTCATCTTCCTGGGGAACAAAGATGCGCGCGCGCTCCTGGCGCTCACCCATCACGTGCAGGCGGAGGAAGTTGGTCGAGCCGGATTTGGTGCGGGTGCCGGCAACGATTGCGATCACCTCGCGGGGCCGCACGTATCCGCCCTGCTCCAGCATGCTCTCGGCGCACTCGACCATGGCCTCGTTGGAGCTGATCTTGGCGCAGCGGATGGGGGTTGTGCCCCAGAGGAGATTGAGGCGGTTGATGGTAATCTCAATCGGGCTGAGGGCGTAGATGGGCGCCTTGGGGTGGTACTTCGAGAGCTTCCGCGCGGTCGATCCTGACTCGGTAAACAGCGCAATGCCGCGCAGATCCAGATCGTCCGCGGCGTGGGCCGTGGCCTCGCAGATCGTCTCGGCGATAGACAAGCGCGTGCGCCGTTGCTTGCGCCGGTCCGTGTACTCCTGCTCTTTGATATGTCGCTCGGCATCGATGACGATGCGCGCCATCATCGCGACGGCCTCGACCGGGTACTTGCCCACGGCTGATTCGCCGGAGAGCATCACGGCGTCGGTGCCGTCGTAGACGGCGTTGGCCACGTCGGAGACCTCGGCGCGCGTCGGGCGCGGGTTCTCGATCATCGACTCGAGCATTTGGGTAGCGGTGATGACCGGCTTGCGGAACTCGGCGGCGCGGCGGATGATGTGCTTCTGGATGGCGGGAACCTGCTCGGGCGGCAGCTCGACGCCCAAATCGCCGCGGGCCACCATGATGGCGTCAGCGGCGTTGAGAATGGCATCAAGATCCTCGATGGCCTGGGGTTTCTCGAGCTTGGCGACGATCCAGCTTTCGCCTCCCAGCGCCGCCACGCGGTTGCGCACCAGGCGGACATCCTCGGCGGTGCGGACAAACGAAACCGCAACGGCATCCACACCGTTCTTCAGCGCGAATTCCAGGTCGTCGGCGTCTTTTTCTGTCAGTGAGGGCACGCGCACCGGAATTCCCGGCAGGTTGATGCCCTTGTTCTCGCCCAGCATACCGCCGTTGATGATCTCGCAGAAGACATCGCCGCCTTCCACCTCTTGGACGCGCAATTCGATGAGGCCGTCGGAGAGCAAAATGCGTGAACCCTGTTCGACGTTCTCGGCCAGCGTCTTGAAGGTGGTGCCCACCAGGCAGGCGGTGCCCGGAACCTCGCGCGGCGTGATAGTCAACCGCCCGCCGGCCTTCAGCAGCACGGACTGATGATCCTTCAGCTTCGAGGTGCGAATCTTGGGGCCTTGCAGGTCGCCCAGAATGCAGAGCGGCTTGTGCTCCTCGCGGCTCACCTTGCGGATCATCTGGATCAGCGCCAGCTTTTCTTCTTGGGTGCCGTGGGAAAAATTCAGGCGGACGACATCGACCCCCGCGCGCACCAGGTCGCGGAAGACGGGCACGGTGTTCGAAGCTGGCCCCAGTGTGGCGACGATCTTGGCGCGGCGTTGGATAGCGGAATCGGTCAGGCTCAATTCTGCGAAAGGCATGGGCTTGCTCCAGGGAAGGTTGAACGGCTTGATTTGCGCGGTCTGTTGTACTGGATGAGGGGGATGAGACCGCAGTACACCTGGATGTATTATGCGGGAGAAGCAGCACAATGGTCGGTGAAACCTGTCACAGACCAGAAGACACCGGATCAGGGCTTGTGGAAGAGGAGGCCTCTTCCTGGCGTTCCCGAAAAAGAACGCCATTCAGCTCCGCGCCCAGCAGTGCGCTAAAAGAGGTGATGTAGAGCCAGACCAGCGTGGCGATGCCGGCGCCAAAGGAGCCGTAGAACATCGAGTAGTCTGCAATGCGCGTCACATACCATCCGAAGGCCAGCGTGGAAGGGAACCAGACCACAGTGGCAGCCACCGCACCCGGTCCCACCCACGCCCAGTGCTCCTTGCGCTGGGTGCCGAAGTGGTAGAGCGCGCCCAGAACGCTGACGCTGGTCATCAGCGCGATGGCCCAGCGCGCCATCCGCCATGCGAAGAGCACGAAGTGGCGAAGCTCATGGCCGGCGTTCACGATCATCCAGGCCTCGAACTGACGGCCAAAGACAACCACCAGGGTCGCCAGCGAGAGGGGCACCAGCACGATCGGCACCAGCAGCAGAGCCCGGATGCGCCGCTGCCAGAAATCCCAATCCTCGAGCGGAAACTGATAGGCGCGGCGAAAGCCCTCCATCAGCGAGAGCATCACGCCCAGGCCGGCAAAGACTGAGAGGAAGGCGGCGGAGAAGATCAATTGCCCGGAGTGGAAGCGGTTTGTTTGCAGCGCGGAGTGCAGGATCGACATTGAGTCGCCGGGCAGCGACTGCTCGAAGGCGCCGCGGATTTCGCCCACCAGCGAAGTGCCCTCCGGCACCTGGGCCAGCAGCGCCGTGAGCACGACCAGCGCCGGGAAAAGCGCCAGCATCCCTGAATAGGCGGCAGCCTTGGCGGTGTTGAGCACGTCGTGCTCCAGCGCCAGCCAGAGTGCTTTGCGGAAGGATCGGATCAACGGATGCATACCCTCATAGGCTAGGGTAGTGCATTCGATAGGGTTACGGCGAGTTTTGGAAAATGAAAAACTGGCGAAACTAGGTGCGGGGCGCGGAGATCAGGGATCAGCGCGCAGGTTTAAGATGCCGAAGCAGGCTCTCAAAGCAGCCCAGAATCTAGGAGTCCCACTCGCCCCAGTTGTGGCCGCCGGGCTTGTCTGGAAGTCGTAAGCAATCGGTGGTGGCGGGCAGCAAAGGCACAGCTCTTACCGCCCAGCAACTGCAGATCGCGCCGGGCAGACTCATCCTTGCGGGAAAATCCACCTGGCGGTTGGAACCTTGTTAATGGCGGAAAGCCGTTGGCGCCTTTTACTTTGATGTCACCTTGCCTAATTGCAACCGAAGGAACCTGTCGGTACCTGAAACGCAAAGGTATGGTAAACGGTATCCTCGTAGACGTTGACGTTTTCACCGCATCCGGCGTCCGAGGTTTTGAGGAGAACGCTCATGGAATTCGCCTTTCCGCTTGAATTTCCCACGCTTTCGGTTTGCGTCCACGTCCAAGTATCTGTGGTCTTAATTGACGACATCAAGGGTCCAAAGGAGTAGCTCCAGCCTACATTGGAACTCAGGTTTATGCTCGACTGAGTGCCAATGGTTTCGACGGTGGTTGTTCCGTCCGTGACTGTATAGGTTACTCCTGCGCTGCCGCTGAGCGGTTCAAATAACGGTGTGGTGCTTTTCGTTTCGATCGGAACGATCACGTAGCGGCAATTGGCGGTTGTGGGGACTGGATTCTCCGCGCAAACGCTTGCACCGGAGGCGTCCGATTCCAGCGGACTCACGGTGCCAGCGACAGGATTGGCAGTGTAGGTAGTGGTGTTGTAATTCAGAAGCGGGTCCAGGGCTAGAATGGGCGCAAAGTCGGCTGGAGTGCACCCGCATTGACCGTTCGGATCTCCTGCGCAGTTATTCGGATAGTAGGTTTGATTTTTGCAAATGGCAGCCAAGCCGGGCATATAAGCATTGCCATTGTCTTGGTCATTTGCGATTGCCTGCGGCTGCAGATACGAAAGAGGGACAGTGGAGATCCCCGACGGGTTCGTTGTCGATATGCTCCCCGCCGTCGGCTCCATGGAGATCGCCGGAACCGGACCCGGGAGCATATCAGCTACAATCGCCGATACGCCCGTTGTGGGCTGCGGGTTTACGGTGTAGCTTAATGGAATCATTCCATCCGACAGGATCGTAACTTGCGGATTGAGCCAGATGACGAAACTGTCAAGGTTGTGATTTATTGCATCTGATTTGGCAGGGTTATATGTGGTGTTGCTGTTGTCGTCGGTAGCAAAATTAATGGCGTCTATCCAACTCGTGGTAAATGCGCTGCTGTTGTTGGACGTGGTTGAGAACCCATAAGATTCAGCGTCTGATCCACTGGCCGATAGATCTAGAATCGGGATGGTTCCGGCTTGCGAAGTGTAGGTCACTTCCTCCGCGAACGTGAAGCTGCTTCCAATCGTGGTAGTCGTGCCGCCTGTGGTGTTATCGCCATACCCTTGAGAACTCTGGTTGCCGGGCGGCGCGTAGAGGATGGAGACTACTTGATAGAGGGGGTCAATAGTGGTCGTTTCTGTGGCAGCCACGGTGAATGTGACTGTGTTCGCCTCTTCCATACCTCCCAGACACCAGGTGGTGTAGTTTCCGACATTCGACAGAGTTGTCACATACGTTAGGTAGACAGAGCCATTGTTTTTGACGGCTGAGCCTCCATGGCTGACATATCCACCCGGACCCGAGACGGTAATGCCGTTTGCAAAAGCGGACGCCGGCATATTGCCGACATAGTTGACTGTACAGTTAAATGTAATCGGGAAACCTGCGACCAGAACCCCGTAATACCCGGTTGGATACTGCATCACTCCCTGTGGTATGCCAGCCTGAGCGGTTGCATTTGGTGCTGATAGCGACAAGCAGAGAAGGGCGATTGCAATAAACAGACATTTTGCGGTTGTGCTTCGAGTAGTCACGATGTGAATCTCCTTTTCGTTTCAGTGATTATCCGTGGGGGGAGCGCGAAGAATTCATAACGAAATCCCGCAAGAATGAGCATTCAGAGAACAATAATGTACTTTTGTGAAAAATAGTGACTAATATTATGAATATCATATATGCTTTAGTGTGCACTTTAGTAATACTATCTACGTGCGGAGTTGGATAACCCGTCGGTAGATCTGAACTAAAGCAAGACGACGCGCTCTCAAGCCATTGAGATGGAATTTGTGTCATGGGTAGTGTGCGGGGCGCGGAGATCAGGGATCAGCGCGCAGGTTTGAGATGCCGAATCAGGCTCTCAAAGCAGCCCAGAATCTTGGAGTCCCATTCGACCCTATCGTGGCCGCCGGGCTGCAGAAACAATTTATGCACGGCCTGCCTCTAGATGATAGGCAGGCCGTGTTCGCTTATTGCTCGGGGAGAACCCTTATGGGGTGCAGAGAATACTCCCTGACGGACAGTAGTCCACAGGAACAAAGGCAAATGTTCCGAAGGTGTTGTCCTGATAGCCGATGAATTCAACGGGTTCATTGGCAGGATACGGCGGGGTAACAGGCGGACCTGTGATCGACAATGCGTCCGTCAAGGTTGTCGTTGTGGTGATTGTGTTCAGCGACGAGTAATTCCATGTCAGGGTATCGGATTCCTTGAAAGTGATTGAGTTTGAAACCAACCCCCAAAATGCTGAAGTGCTGAATTGCTCTGAGACGCTGAATGCCTGCTTGATCTGCGTCGAGTTGCCCGTGGATTGGCTCAGCGTGTCCGTCTGCACCATGCTGTAAGACTCATTTGCTCCGCCGATCGGATACTGAATGGGGTTAGGAGGATATGGGATCTTCGAGAACCGCCCGTCGGTGGTTGTGGACGGCAACGTATTGAACAGTGTGTAGTCGTTTTGCGTGGAGCATTGACTGGGTGTGGTTGCCAAAGGATCGAATGTCAGGATTTGGCAGACATCGCTGAATGAGAGGCCGGGTTGCTCTCCAGAAGGCCAATAATACCCATTCGAAACCGACTGCCAACTGCGAGCAAGCAGGCCCGATGTAATAAAGGAGCCGGGCGCTTCCCCGTTATTCCATCCCAAATCGCTTCCGCAACTAAAGTGGCCGTTGAGGCACCCTACCTGGACTTCGATTACATCGGGGCCTGCTGTGTACGTCACACCCGTTTGAGGCAGCCCGGTTGCAGGATCATTCGGATCCATGCCATAGCCATTGAGTACCACGCTTTCCGGGTTGCTTCCGGATGCGGCCGTGTAGGTAATGAACAACTCGGGGTTCAGCCACAGCCAGATATAGTCGTAGTCGCTGTTCACCGGGGCTTCCGTGGGGGTTCCGGATGTTTTATACGCTACCGTGGTCGCTTTGCTGATAGTAGTCGTTGTGGAACTGCTTGACCCCTGCGTATAATCCGTGGATTCGGTCGCAGTGATTTTGAAGCCTCCGCTGAACCATCCCGCTGAGATTTTCCCTGCCATCGTATCCGAGACGCTAAAACCAACATCATTGCTAAACGAATTGCTGATCGTAGTCGTGTTGCCTACCGAGGTTGTGTTCGTGTATGTAACATTGCTGCTTGAACCCGGTGGCGCGTAGGTTACGCCCACAACAACATACTTGGGGTCGATAAAGCCTTGCACGCCCGGCGGCGGCGCAGCTACAACCGGCACGGTGATATCGTCGGTGTATACAGTTCCGTTGGCATAATTGCCGGTGTAATCAGCCGAGCAATAGACTATGTAACTTCCGGCTGCCGACGGCTTCCACGTAAATGTGGCAGGCGTCAGGCTCACAGTTGTGGCCTCAGAAAAGATCTGGCTTCCGTTCGCATAACAGGTAACGTAGGTCGTGCCTCCATTGCCGCTAACGCCCTGAACCATGACAGCTGCTGTCAGTGTCGTCCCCAGGGTAACGTTTGGGCCGGTTTGATTACTTCCCATTCCGTTATAAACGGTTTCGTTGTCTACGGATAATTCCAGGTTTCCTGCTCCTATGCTTGCCTGTGCAGAATGGCTTGCGCACAGCATGGGAAGACATACCGCGAATCCGAGGATGGATTTCTTCATCGAAAGGTTTGATTTCATTGGAGTCTCCTTGTGGGTTGAACTTTGCCTGGAGGGGGGGGAGGGCTTACGCGTTTCAGTGCCCAGAATGGATCCAGTGGGGAAGCGAACTGATCATAGTTGTCCCAATTTCAGGCTGTCAATCCTAAAGTGTGAACGAGTGTAATATTTACATAAATTTATTCATTACTATCGTTACTTGTCTTCTAGGCGTTTTAGGTTCCATGCATTTAACTTGTTTTCTGACAGAGGTTTATGGAAACTATTTGGATTCGAGATTTGAATTGCCTGGCATGTATTTGCGTTGCTTTCGGGGTTAATTGGCCCAGCAGCCGAATTTGAGCGCGGGCATGGCGATCTTAACTCAAGTCACGGAGTTTGGTCTTGGGCAGGGCGCGGGTGCACAGAGATCAGGTGCCAGCGCGCCTGCTTGAGGTGACGGAGCAGGCTCTCAAAGCAGCCGGGAAGCTGGGAGTCCCATTCGCCCCAGTCGTGCCCGCCGGGCTTGGTGTGGAACTCGTAATCGAAATGCCGTTCGTGGAGGCGGGCTGCGAAGCGGCGATTCGGTTCGAGCAGAGGCTCCTGGTCTCCGGCGGTGAGATAGAGAAATGGCGTCGCGGCGGGATCGGCTGATTGCACAAGCACGAAGGGATCGCTTTGTTTGCGTGTGTTGCTTCCGTAAGGCCCGAAGATATTGGTCAGCCTCCACCATTGCATCCAATGGAATCGCCGTTCGCAGACATCAATGGAAGGACTGAAAGCACCAACGAACGCGAACAGCTCCGGGCGGCTGAGAGCCAGCTTGGCTACCGCGAATCCGCCCATCGAAATTCCGATGATGGCACGATTCTCTCGTCCCGTGGCGGCGGGAAAGCGATCCTCCACGTCGGCGATCAGATCGTTGATCAGATAGTCTTCGTACTTGTCCTCCGGTTTCAAGGCCGCGTTCTGGTAATAGGAGAAAGCGCCCTCCGGCATCACCAGAATCAAGCCCTGCGGCGCGTAGCGAGCGACATCGGAGTCATTCGACCAGTCGCGGAAGTTACCGTTGCCGCCGTGCAGAAGATAGACGACGGGGAGCTTCTGGCCGGGGCTGATCTTTGCGGGCAGAAAGACCCGGTAGGGCATCTGCCGCTTGAGCGCCGCCGAGAAAAAATTCACGTCCTGCATCGTCGCGCCGGATGCGAGGCGGGGATGGTCGAGTACGGGCAACTGGTCCGTGTGACAGCCTGCCAGAAAGGTGGCAAGTACGCCAAGGACCGGGAAAAAAATGGACAGAATTTTCCTGTTCTTCATGAAGAATTTGATTCTATCGCGAATCACTTCCGGTCTGTGCCGGTACACTATCCAATAAAAGGAGATCACCCATGCAAACCAAAATTGTGGGCACCACGATGCCCGTGCTGGACGTGCAGCTTGACCCCAACGAAAGCGTCTTTTCCGAGAGCGGCGAGCTCTCCTGGATGACCTCTTCAATCCAGATGACGACCCACACGCAGATGGGCGGCGGCGGCGGAATCTTTGGTGCGTTGAAGCGGGTGGCCGGCGGAGGCAGCCTCTTCATGACCGAGTACCGCGCTTACGGCGCTGCCGGAGTGGTTTCCTTTGCCACCAAAGTGCCGGGCCACATTGTGCCGGTCGAGGTTGCGCCGGGCAGCGAGTACATGATCCATCGCCATGGCTTTCTCTGCGCCACGACGCAGGTGACACTCAGCGTGGGCTTCCAGCAGTCGCTGGGGGCGGGCATCTTTGGCGGCGACGGCTTCCTGCTACAAAGGGTCGGCGGCCAGGGCACCGCATGGCTGGAGCTATCGGGCGAGTTGATTGTGAAGAACCTGGCTCCGGGCGAAGTGTTGCGCGTGCATCCCGGTCACGTGGGCGCATTCCAGTCGTCTGTGGGCTTCAATATCACCACGGTTCCCGGAATCAAGAATGCGCTCTTCGGCGGCGATGGAATTTTTCTGGCCGCGCTGCAAGGGCCGGGGACAGTGTGGCTGCAGACGCTGCCCATCTCGCGGCTGGCGCACCAGATCGCTGAGTACCTGCCACGCACCGAGAGCCGCCAAGTGGGACCTGCCACCGGCGGCGCGCTGCTCGGCGGCATCGTCGGCTCGATCCTGAGCGGAGACCGGTAGGTCAGTTGTAAGTCACAAGCGTGTGATCCCAGCTCCTGGAATCGGGAGCTGGGATTCCATATTTCAGAGGCTGAAGAAATTACTGCTGATCCGCCGGTTTTTTCGGGGGCGGCATCGAACCCAATGCTGGCTTGACGGCGGCCTTCGGCTTGGCTGGCGAGGGTGGCGCTGTCAATGCCGTTTTCACGTGCGACTTGGCTGCTGGTGAACCGTCGGCTGGCAGCAGCGGCGGCTTTGAGACAGCCTGCGCCGGGGACTTGGCTGCTCCGTCAGTGGAGACCAGAGGCCGGTGCGCAACAGCCTGCGCCGGCGATTTTCCCGCGGGGCCCGAGGAGCCTGTCGAAAGAGGCTGCTTTGGCGCGTCGGCTACCGGCTTCACGGTGCCGCCGATACTGTTGGCGTTGGGCGGCGAAATCAAAGCTGCCTTGATTCGCGGCCCTGATCCAGGTGCGCTTGCGACCGGCTGCGCTGCTGGCTTGGGGGCGGGTTGCGCAGGTGGAGGCTTTGGCGCCGGGATGGACGGTGCTGGCGGTTTTACCGGCGTATTCGCGGGAAGTACAACGTTGGCTGGCACAGTGAGCGAGGCGGGCGCCATGGTCGCTGTGCGCGGCTTGGCGGCTGCGATTACGGGTCTGGCTGGCGGCGCTGGCTTTGTGGGCGGAAGCGCTTTGACGGGCGGCGCCTCAGCGGCAGTCAGTTTGGCGGACGACGGTTGATCGGCCAGAAACTTCTCGTCGTCCTTGCCATTGATCGCGGCCCGCATCCAGGTTATCCAGATGGGCAGCGCGGCTTTGGCGCCGGTTTCCTTATCGCCCAGCGACTCGTTCGTGTCAAAGCCCACCCAGACTCCGCAGGTAATCGAGGGAGAAAAGCCCAGGAACCAGGCGTCGGTGTAGTCGCTGGTAGTCCCTGTTTTGCCGCCCAGAGGGTGCTTCAGTTGCGCGGCGGCAGCGCCGGTGCCGTGCTGCGTGACTGCCTGGAAGAGGGTCATCATGGTGCGCGCCGTCTGCTGGTTGATCACCCCATCCACGCCCGGCGAATTCTCCCACAGCATGATGCCGTCGGCATTCGAGACTTTGCGGACCAGCCGCGGCTTCACGCGCAGCCCGTCGTTGGGAAAGACCGAATAACTGGTCACCTGCTCTTCCAGCGTGATTTCGACCGCGCCCAGCGCCACGGGAAGATAGGCGGGAATGTCGGTGGTGACGCCGAAGCGATGGGCTAGGTCGATCACCTTGCGAATGCCCACGTGGTCGGCCAGCTTGAGGGCGGGAATGTTGCGCGACTCGGCAAAGGCTTCGGTCAGGGTCATCGCGCCCCTGTAGTCGCCCTCGTAGTTGTGTGGAGTGTAGTTGCCGAAGCTGATCGGCTCATCGACAACGATGTCGGAGGGCTTGGCGCCGTCCTCCAGGGCAGCGGTGTAGACGTATGGCTTGAAGCTGGACCCGGTCTGCCTCTCGGCTTGCGTGGCGCGATTGAACTGCGAGACCGCGTAGTCGCGTCCGCCCACCATGGCCAGCACGTCGCCGGTGGTGTTCTCGATTGCCATCAGGGAGCCTTGCGCTCCTGAATCCTGCTCAAGCATGGCGCGGCGAGCGGTGCCGATCATCGCCTCGCCCAGATGAACATAGATCACGTCGCCGGGCTTGACCAGCGCGTCGGCCAGGCGCACCCCAGTCCATCTCCAGTCCTCGGGCAGAAGCACGATCTCGTCCTTGCCCACCCGTGCGCGAATCTCCAAGGGAAGAACGTGCATGACCAGAGCGTGCACGTAGTCGCCGGGCCCGGATTTCATCGCCCAGTCGGGATGCTTCCATTCATCGAGGGTGCTGCCGTCGGCGAGTACGTTGTCCAGCTTGCCAGGCTGGGTTCGACCAAGCCATCCGCGCCGCCGCTCGTAGGTCGCCAGGCCGTCCCCGACGGCGTGATTGGCGGTCTCTTGCAGGTCTAGATCGAGCGTGGTTTCCACCCTCAGGCCAGCCTCATGCACCTGCTCCGAGCCAAATCGCTTTTCCAGCTCCCGGCGTACCTCCTCCTGAAACCACGGGGCGACCGAGGATTCGGGCGGGGCAATATGCAGGCCAAGCGGTTCCTGGCGGGCCTGCTCGGCCTGCGCGTGGGTGATCACCCCGTCGGACTCCATCTCGTAGAGCACCAGGTTGCGCCGGCGCAGCGCCTTCTCTGGAGCGAGCAGCGGCGAAAAGGCTACCGGGCCCTTGGGAAGCCCGGCCAGCAGTGCGGCTTCTGAGAGCGTCAGGTCGCGGGCGTGCTTGGAAAAGAAAAACTCCGAGGCCGCCTCAAAGCCGTACATCCCGTGGCCGAGGTAGATCTGATTGCCATAGAGGGTGAAGATCTGCTGCTTGGTAAAGGAGCGCTCGATCTGGATAGCGAGATAGGCTTCCTGTAGCTTGCGGGTTGCCGTGCGGTCCGATGAGAGAAACAGGTTGCGCGCCAGTTGCATAGTCAGAGTGGATGCGCCTTGGACGCGTCCATGGGTGCGCAGGTCGTACCAGACGGCTCCCGCGACGCGCAGCACGTTGATGCCCCAGTGCGACTCGAAGCTCTTGTCTTCAATGGAGATAACGGCCTCGCGCAGCACCGGCGCAAAGTCATCGTAGTTGACCAGCACGCGCCGCTCCAGCGCAAAGGAGCCGATAATGCGCCCTTTGCGGTCGTAGAGTTCGGTGGTGGTAGAGGGACGATATCGTTCCAGATCGTGAATCTGGGGCAGATCGGCTGAATAAACAAGAGTTAGCCCGGCCAGCGAACCTGTAATTACAGCCAAAACCAGAAGTGTGATCAGAGCGAGCTTGCCGGCCAGCTTGCGCCGCCGATGTGCGGGCACAGCTTCAACTTGAAGCCGGCGGCTCCGGGCAAGACCTCGGAACTCGGGCGGCTCAATGGAGTTGTAATCCAAGCGATTCAGGCCTCGTCAGCATCTCTCTTTGGGGCTGAAAGATGATGCCTTGAACCAAGGCTAACATGGGAGCGCTGCCCGAGTCGCGCATACCTGCCTCCGCGCACCACACTAAACAAGAGCGGGCGCGCGGCAGAGGCGATACCTCTGATGAATGCGGCAAGGGAAAATTCTACTTTCCCCCGAAGAGATGGTGGAAGAAGTTACCAATGCTGTGAAAGAAGCCGGAATTCTGCTTTGCCGGCGGCGGCGTTGGCGCGGCAGCATTCGAGCTGGCCGCCGGAGCCGCTTCCACGGCGGGCTGGACGGCCTGGCCGGAGTTGCTGGTTTTCAGCAACGCGAGCGCCTTGGCCAGCGGCTCGTCGCCTTTGACCTGCGGCGTGGTTTCTTCGTCTTCATCCTCGGCGACAGCGCCCACCAGCACATTGGGCGTTACTGCCTCATCGGGAATCTTCTTGCCGCTGGGAGTCTCGTACTTGGCCACGGTCAGCAGCAATGCGGCGCCGTCCGGCAGCTCGATCGTCTTCTGCACCGATCCCTGGCCAAAGCTCCGCTCGCCCACCACGTCGCCGCGCTTGGCGTCTTCGATGGCGGCGGCCGTCAACTCGGCCGGACCATAAGTGCCGCGATTCACCAGCACCGCCAGCGGCGCGCTACTCAGCAACAACGCCGGATCGGCGGTAAAGCTCTGGCGGGGAAATTTCTGGCCTTCGAGCATGGCCAGCGTGCCCTGCTTGATGAAAAAATTGGCCAGACGCAGACCCTGCTGGGCATCGCCGCCGGCAGAGTCGCGCAGATCGAGAAGTACCTTGCGATTGCCGTCCGCCTTGATCTTTGCCGCAATCTCGTCTACACGCGAGGCGGTCAGCGCGCCGGGTTTCAGATAGAGGACGGTGGCGTCGTCATATTGCTGCTCAACCAGCGCCGGCGTCGCCGCGATGGAGCGGGTCAGCGTCAGTTTTTCGGGTTCGGGCTTCGGTGGGCGAACCATCGAGAGCATCACCGTGCTACCCGGCTTGCCCTCCAGCATCAGCCGGATGACCGCCAGCGAGAGCTCACGCGTGGACTGGTCGCCGATGGACTCGATCACATCGCCGTCGGAGAAGTGTTCCTTGTCGGCCGCCGAGCCGGGCAGCACGCTGACCACCACCGCGTAGCCGTAGCGCTTGGAAACTGTGATGCCCACCTGCGCCTCGCCCGTCGCCGGACGCTCCTTGTAGATCTTGTACTCGGCCGGGGTCAGGTAGCTCGAGTCGGCGTCCAAAGACTCCAGCAGGCCGTGCAGCGCGCCCGTGGTCACTTCGTCGATATTGGGCTCGGTCACGTAGTCGGTCTGGACCTTCTTAAGCACCTCGGCGTAGATGCGCATCTGGTGGTAAGCGCCATCCTGCTGGCCGCCGGCTTGGACGCCAAGCCAACCAAGCTCGCCGGAGAGATAGCCGAGCCCGAGGGCGGCAAAGATCGCCACGGAAAGAACGAAGACAAACCGCTGGAAGAATCGGGACACTCACACCACCATGGCGGCCCTTTGGGGAAACAGGCCGCTTGCTCTATAGACGCAATGATAGCGCAAGGGGGGTGCGCAAAGCGGGATTTTCTACCCGTTCGCGGAGCAAATAATGAGCTGCAAGGGGGAATTGCGCGGTTTCCCGGCCTTGCGCCAGAACTTTCGCGTGCCCACCCTTGGCCTCCTGTGCAAATGCGTAAGAGCTGCGCTTTGCCATTTTGCGCCAGATGCGGGATACCCCGACAGCAGCTTGCAACTCAGAAAACGCACAGCATTGCAGGTTGCAAAAAACACGAAATTGTTCGGGCTTTGTATCTTCACACTACACCCGGCAAGTCAGCCTTCGGCGCTCCAGTTCGCCGGGGCCACCGCCAGAATCCGGCAGCGGTGCTTGCCCGCCGCGCTCCAGGCCATCGCGATCTCGCTCTCTACGCAGGCGCAATCGCCTGCATCCAGCAGCTCGTGCATCCCGCCGGCATCCAACTGCAACTTCCCTTCCAGCACGTAGATCAGCACGCTCGAGTCGCGGCAGGCGTCGGCGGCGCACGAGCTTCCGCCAGCGGGAAACTCGATCATCCGCGCCGTCAGCCGTGCGCCTTCAGAGGGCGCGTTCAGAGGAGTGTACTTCACTGACTCCAGTCCGCGGCTGTTGCCCTGCAGGTGCGCCTTGCGCGTGATCGAGAGTGTATGCTTGGCGGGCTCGGAGAAGAAGTAACTCAAACCCACGCCGTAGACCCGGCAGATAGTGGCCAGCGTAGGAAGCGTGGGAATCATGCGGTCGGTCTCCAGCTTCGAGAGCAGCGCGGTGGATAGCTTGGTTTCAGCCGCCAGGCGCGAAAGCGTCAGCCGCTTCTGAGTGCGCAACGCGCGCAGCTTCATCCCGATGCAATATGGTTCAAGAGACCAGTGGGCGTAGGAAACAGTTTTTGGCATGGCAAACTCCCTTGCTCTAGTTTGCCAGCCGCCGGTCGGGCATTGCTCACGAATCCTGGAAGTTTTCCTGAAACCTGTCCGCCGGATTCCTTCGCGAATTACCGGCTGCTCTGGCTGGATTCTTGAGAGATATTATCTGAAACCGAATTCGCATCAGTAGCTCTATCTGCGCCCAAGGACGTAATGTGGATAATCTCAAAAGTAGTGATAACTTACGGTTACTTGGGAACCCGCAACTCGTTACTCTACGCATAAAAAAACTTCAAAGAAGTTAGACATTATCCTTCCAGCTTCCTATAAAAAGGCGGATAATCTATACGTCACAGAAAGATACTGGGCTCATTGCAGCAGAGAGATTCGCTGGAAGCACTGCTTTTCTTTTTCCCTGGGTCTTCACCACGCAGATTCCCGCGACCATTGTGTTCGGCTGACCTTCTTCTTGCTCAGTAGGCAGGAAGCGGCAACCGCATTGCTCAGGATTCGAGGAAGCGCGTTGGTTTCGTCGAAAGAACCCGCCCCCCTTTCACTCAGTGCGCAACAACCGGACTTCCCGGCTGCGGACGCTGGTCGCCGGGGGTTTGATTCGGCCTGTTCCTTTGCCGGCTTTCGACTGGATGCCGATAGCTCGCTGTGGCGAGGCGAGACTTTGGTTCACCTGCCTCCCAAGGAACTGGCGGCGTTGCGCCTCCTGCTCGAGCACGGCGGCCAGATTGTCTCTCCTCTGCAACTGAAGAATGCCCTGTGGGGCGATGTGCACGTCACCGCCGACAGCGTTCCCAAGTGTATGTCGAGCTTGCGCGCGAGGCTTGGGCCGGAGGCGTGCATCCAGACGGTTTACAAGCGCGGCTATCGCTTCACGGCGGAGATCCGGCGGCCCAGTGTTGCCCCCTCCGGAGCGCTTTTGCGCCTGGCCATCATGCCCTTCGCCACCCGCTACCAGGTTCCGGAATATCTTGGAGAGGCGATTGCCGAAGAGACCATTGCCAGCCTGACCGGAGTGCGTCAGCCGGTTGTAGCCGTACTGGCGAGGGATTCGGTCTTCCATCTGGCGCAGCGCGGACTGACAGCTCAGCAGATCGGCGAACAACTCAAAGCCGACCTGGTGCTGACCGGCGCCTTGCAGGCCTTCGCCTCCCATTACCGGCTGCGCGCAGAGATGATCCGGGTCGAGGACGGCACGCAAATCTGGGTCGAAGACCTGCTGGCGCCGCAGAGCGGTGCAAGCGGGCTGGAAGCGGAGTTGATGCGCCGGCTGGTTTGGCGCCTGGGCGCCGATCTTCCCGGCGACGAGCTCGGGGCAACGGGATGGAATCACGCCCTCCCGCATATCTCCGCCGCCGCCAGCGAGGCCGAAGAGGAGAATGGCTCAAGGAAAGCGGAGGCCTACAACGCCTTCCTGCGCGGCCACCATGAATGGCAGACCCTGCATCGCCACCGGATGCAGGACGGGCTGCAACATCTCTTGCGCGCCATCGAACTGGATCCCACGCTAATCTCCGCAAAGGTCGATCTGGCGCATCTGTGCACCACCGAGGCCTTCTTCGGCTTCATGTCTCCGGCGGCTTCAGCCGAGTATGTGCACCGCATGGCGGAATCGATTCCCGATCTTCCCCGCCGGGCCGAGACACTGTTGCCCGCGCTGGGCTGGGTCTACTTCCACTTCGACCGCAACCTGCCCGAGGCGCTATTGGCTTTTTCCTTCAGCGCGCATTTGCCTCATGATCCCTGGACCACGCGCGCTCGGTCGATGTTCGCCGTCAGCCGCCATCGTTTTGCCGAGGCCATTTCGCTGCTGCGCGCGGCCATTCAGATTGATCCATTTTCGCCCTGGCTGCATGACCGCCTCTCCTGGGCGCTCCATCTGAATGGGCAGCGTGCCGAGAGCATCGAGCAGGTCCGCAAAAGTATCGCGCAGTTTCCCAACCATGAGGGAACCGGCCTCTATGGATCGGCAATTCTTGCCTTCAACGGCGAGGCGGAGCTAGGCATTGAACTGGCGCAGGGGCTTGCCCGGCGCTTGCCGCACTTCGATCTGGGCACCTCGGTTCATGCCTATGCGCTGGCCTGCGCCGGACGCCATGATGAGGCCCGCGAGATTCTCGAACGGCTGCAATGGCTGGGCAGGGAACGCTATGTGGTGCGCGGCTTCACGCCCGCCGCTTACGTCGCTCTGGGAGAGTATGAGGCCGCATTGGCCGAACTGCGATTGGTGGATGAGGCACGATGCCCCTTGTTCTTTCAGATGCTGGCCGATCCCCGCCTGAAACCCCTCCACGGCAACCCGGAGTTCGAGCGTATGCGGGCCATCCTCCCCGGCATGGAGGCCCAGGTCGAGCAGGATTTAGAAGCCGGAAAGTGAGCCGAGATCGACTCCGCGCACTTTTGTACCAAACACAAACAAAATGGTTTACATTTTCTCGCCTCTAACCCAACGAGCTTGGGTTATTATAGCTATAGATGGGTTCGATCCGCTTCAATGGCGTCAGGTTTGCGGCATACACGATGGACCATCAGCCTCGGCACGTGCATGGTTTCATGCTGACGTGGAGGTGATTGTCGATCTTCGCCCAGACGGCAAGGTTTCGCTTGCGGCTCGAACAGACGCCATCCGTCCAAGCAACGGAAGCAAAGCCGATGCGCGCCACGTACTGACAGCAGCCGCGAGGCATTTCGACGAACTGGTTTTTCTTTGGGAGAAGCATCATGGCTGGCATGAAGTCATCACGACGGATGCCGAAATCGCAGCCGCGCTAGAGAGGGCAAAGCTGCACGACAACGACCCGCGCGCGCGGACAGTCCATCACATTCCCGACCTCAAATTACTGATCGTCGGACTCAGCAACGAGCGCCGGCTGGTGCTGCCTATCGAGGATGTGCAGGGGTTGGGCAACGCCTCACATAAGCAACTTCAGAACTACGAGTTGCTCGGCGGTGGAACCGGCATCAGCTTTCCCCAGCTCGACGTCGATTTGTACGTTCCCGCCCTCATCGAAGGCGTCTATGGAAACCGCCGCTGGATGGCGCAGTTGGGCAAAAAAGGCGGCAAGGCAAAAACCGAGGCCAAGCGCAAGGCTGCCCAGGCAAACGGCGCCAAAGGCGGAAGACCCTCGAGAGCCGTCGCGGCCAGCGCCTGAGCAATCATCTGCGATCGCAGATCACAAGTGAGTTCAAGCATTCCAGGTACTTAGCCAAAATCAAACCGTCCCAATCCGCTTCCCGGTGATTCGTATCACATCCCCACCCCGGACAAATGAATCATCCTGAATGCCGGCGATGATTTCGCTTGCGCATTGGATTGGGATTCGCTTTTTCGCAAGTGTTGACCGCGCGGAAGGCGTAAGCCCCGGCAAAATCGGAGGTTTTCCTCTATGTACAAGATTTTGGAAGCCCGCAATGTCGGCCTCAACATCAAGCAGTTTGTGGTCGCGGCGCCGCGCATCGCCCGCAAACAGAAGCCGGGCCAGTTCATCATTCTGCGCCTTCGTGACAAAGGCGAGCGCATTCCGCTCACTATCAAATGCTCTGACCCCGAAGCAGGCACGGTCACGATTGTGGTGCAGGGAATCGGCAAGACCACATCGCTTTTGAACTGCCTCGAAGCGGGAGACTCGATTCTCGACATCGTCGGCCCGCTCGGCAAGCCCTCCGAGATCGAGCACTACGGCACCGCGGTGATTCTGGCCGGCAGCGTGGGCACCGCCATGGCGCTACCCACCGCCAACGCGCTCAAGGCCGCCGGCAATCACGTAGTCTTCATCGAAGGCGCGCGCAACCTCGATATGGTCGTCTTTGAAGACGAAGTGCGCGCGGCTAGCAACGAAACCTACATGATGACCGACGACGGCAGCTACGGCGAACAGGGCCTGGTGACCAAGAAGCTCGACGAGCTGATCGCCGCCGGGCGCAAAATCGACTTTGTGCTTGCCGTCGGTCCGGCGCCAATGATGCGCGCGGTGGCGCGAGTGACCACGCCGCTGGGAATCAAAACCATGGTCAGCCTGAACTCGATCATGGTGGATGGAACAGGAATGTGCGGCGGCTGCCGCGTGCTGCTCGGCAAGACGAGCAAATTCGCCTGCGTCGATGGGCCGGAGTTCGACGCCTCCATGGTTAACTTCGAGGTGCTGATGCAGCGCAACGCCATGTATCGCGAAAAGGAGTTCGAGTCGCTGAAGCGCTTCGAGCTGAACAAGGAAGCAGAAGTGGCCGAGCTTCGCAAAGAGCTGGCTGCCGGAGAGAAACAGTATGTCTGAAATCAAACCTCTTCCACGCTCTGCGATGAATGTTCTCCCGGTCAAGGAGCGCATGAATATCCTGCGCAGGCATATGCCCGAGCGCGATGCTCAGTTGCGCAGCCGCAACTTTGAAGAAGTGAACCTCGGCTTGGAAGAGGCCGACGCCTTGGCCGAGTCCTCCCGTTGCATCGAATGCGCCAAGCCGGGTTGCATCGTCGATTGCCCGGTGGGCGTCAAGATCAAGGATGTGGTCGGCCTGATTCGTGCCGGCGAGTTTCTCGCCGCGGCCTCCAAGATGCGCGAGGACAACGCGCTTCCGGCCATCACCGGCCGCGTTTGCCCGCAGGAAAATCAGTGCGAGGGCGGCTGCATTCTGGGTCGCAAAAGCACGCCGGTAGCTATCGGCAACCTCGAGCGCTTTATCGCCGACTTCGAGCGGGCCAGCGGCAAGCTGGGACTGCCCGCTAACGCGCCCGCGACCGGCAAAAGTGTGGCCATCGTAGGCAGCGGCCCGGCAGGCCTGAGCGCCGCCGGAGACCTGATCCAGAAGGGCCATCGCGTGCGCGTCTTCGAGGCGCTGCATGAGTTGGGCGGCGTACTGGTCTACGGCATTCCCGAGTTTCGCCTGCCCAAAACCATTGTCAAGGGCGAGGTCGAGAACCTGCGCCGCATGGGCGTCGACTTCGAGACCAACGTGGTCGTCGGCAAGAGCGTCACCATCGACGAGCTGATGAACGACGAGCACTACGATGCGATCTTCGTCGCCACCGGCGCGGGCCTGCCGGTCTTTCTCAATGTGCCCGGCGAGCACTTCAACGGCGTCTACTCGGCCAACGAATTTCTCACCCGCGTGAACCTGATGCGCGCCTATAACGCTGACTTCGACGAGCCGGTCTACGATTGCCGCGACAAGGATGTGATCGTGGTGGGCGGCGGCAACACCGCGATGGACGCAGTGCGCACCGCTCGGCGGCTGGGCGCGCGCACTGCGACGCTCGTTTATCGCCGCTCTGACGTTGAGATGCCGGCCCGCGCCGAAGAGGTCAAGCACGCCCGCGAAGAGGGCATCGAGTTTTGTATGTTGACCAATCCCGTCGAATTTCTCGGCGACGAAAAAGGCTGGCTGACCGGTGCCCGCTGCGTGCGCATGGAACTCAGCGAACCCGACGCCAGCGGCCGCCGCCGTCCGGTCGAGATCAAGGGAAGCGAGTTTGTGCTGCCCGCGAGTGTGGCCATCATCGGCGTCGGCACCACCGCCAATCCGCTGATCCAGAGCACCACGCCCGACCTAGCCACCAACAAATGGAATTACATTGTCGCCGATGATCACTCTCTGCGCACCAGCAAGCGCGGCGTCTTTGCCGGCGGCGACATCGTCACCGGCGGAGCCACAGTCATCCTAGCCATGGGCGCGGGACGCAAGGCCGCGGCTTCCATCCACGAGTATTTGAGTACGGGTGAATGGGAGTAGTGTGGGAGTAGAAAACAGAGAAGGAAGCGATTGTGTGGGAATAATGAGATTTGGGACCTGGGAAACGACGAACCCCTACCCACCGCTTTGAATCTTGAATGTCCGCGAGACTATTAGCCTCAGACGGTCATCTGGTTCCTGGCTAGGAAGCACTGCGAGCGATCAGCGAGCGTCTGGTCCCACCGCAGGTGGTCGACAAGTGCACGAGAACAGTGTACACTGTTCTCGTATGAAAAATATCACTCTCAGCGCCGACGAGGATCTGATTGAGCGGGCGCGCCTGATTGCACGCGAGCAGCGCAGAACCCTCAACGAGGCCTTCCGTGAATGGCTTGGGCAATTCTCTCAGAGTGCGGGAGACGCCCAGGGCTTCGATGCGCTGATGCAGCGTATGCAGCACGTCAATGCGGGCCGGCGCTTCAGCAGGGACGAATTGAATGAGCGATAGATTCTTTCTGGATACGAATATCTTCGTCTATTCCTTCGATCAAGGCGCCGCCGCAAAATCGGCAAAAGCCGCGCAACTCATCCGCGGAGCGCTGACGACGCAAAAGGGAGTCATCAGTTATCAGGTTGTGCAGGAGTTCTTCAATGTAGCCCTGAAGCGCTTCTCTCAACCGATGCAAGCAGCCGACGCCGAGCAATATCTGATCACGGTCTTCCGCCCATTGCTCAGTGTGCATTCGTCCCAGGCGCTGTACGCAGAGGCATTGCATCTCCACGCGCAAAGTGGAATATCGTGGTACGACTCCTTGATTGTCGCTGCTGCTATCCAGGCGCGATGCGATTATCTATTTACGGAGGATCTACAGCACGGTCAGCGCTTCGGAAATCTTCGGGTGAGTAACCCCTTTCGTTGATCTTCTATCTTTCAAAAAAATGGGCGGCAAGGGTCTCCCCCTGCCGCCGCCCGTCCCTGGGTTGTCTTGAAGTTAAAGCAATCGTGCTAAACCTTTATTGCAAGAGCTTGGTCACTTCCTGCTCCACACTGTTAGCCTGCGCTAATGCGGCGATGCCCGTCTGACTCAAGATCTCGTACTTGGACATATTCGAGGTCGCCGAGGCGTAGTCGGTAGCCTGGATCGCGTTCTGCGCCGAGACCACGTTCTCCTGCTGCGTGCTCATCACCTGGCTGATCGAATTCAGCGTATTGATCTGCGCGCCGATGTATCCATCCTGCGCCGCCACATCGCTGATGGCTACGTTGAGGTCGTTCAGCGCGGTCTCTGCATCGGTCTGGCTGGTCAGGTCGGTCGAGTTGAGTGCTTCGCCCGCGCCATCCGAGTAGCTGATGGTTGCCACCCCGCTTGACCCGTTGCTGTTGGAGACAATCTCCGCCTCGCCGGCCAGAGAGTTGCTCTGCCCGCTCGATGAATCGTAGATCGCGGTGCCGGACGAGATGGTGCCGCCTGACAGACCGGTATCGTACGCGTTGCCAGCCTTGTAACTGAGAGTCGCGGTCGTCGTGCTATCGACGAAGCTCGTCCCCGTTGTGTCTTCAATCTGTCCGTCGGAGCCGTATGTGTCCGAGGTCAGCATCACGGTTTCGAAGGTGCCGTTGCCGGAGGGAATCAGCGAAGCGGTAACCCCATACGGGTGGTTGTTGGTAGCGCCGTTGATCGTATTCACCATATCCTGAACGCTCGATCCTGCGGCGATGGGGATGCTCTTCGCCACCGGTGTTGTGACGCCCAGGCTATAGCTGATCGTTCCCGAGACCTGGTCCTTGACGTTGGCGAATGTGCCCAGAGAGGCCTGCGAGGCCAGGTTGCTGAAGTCGTCGTACAACGAATTACTGATCACGCCAATGGTGGTGGTGTTGTCCACCATCGAAGACAGCACCAGGCTCGATCCGTTTGGTGTCGCACTGATATTGAGGCCGTACTGGCCGGTGCTGCTGTCGATTGCCGATTCCAGGTCAGTGAGCGTCGTGCCATTGATGTAGACATTGGAGGCCGTGGAATTCAGTGCCTGAGCCGCCGTCGCTCCCATCGTGAAGGTCACGTTGTTTCCGTTAGCTGAGAGGGCTATTGTGCCGGTGATGGTGTCACTGGACGAGATTGTCCCGCTGCCCAGCGTCAACGTGGTCGTCGAAGGCGTGTTCAGGGTTCCAATGTTTTGACTTCCGGTCACCGCCTCCGGCACCGTGTCGTTCAAATTGGAGGTCGCGGTGAGCACTGTGCCCGGATTGTTTGCCTGCAACTCCAGCGCGTGCGTGGCGGGGTTCACATCAGCCGTAACCCCGAGTGCGACGTTATTGCTGATGGCCTGCGCCAGTGCGCCGATGGTGGTGCCGCCGATATCGCCAGCTCCCGTGCCCATGATGAAGGTGTGCTTGACGGCTCCATTTTGCACAACCAGGTTGCCGGCAATCGTATCGCTGGTGCCGATGGTATTTCCGGCTGTTGTATTGACTGTGGCTGAGGCATTCTGCGCCGCTGCCGCGGGCTGGCCGGTCGTGGAAGCACCCAGATTCACACCGAACGCGTCTGCCAAACTGCCGGTTTCTGACAGGCTGTTGCCGTAGTTGGCGCCCGACACTGCCACCGTCAAGCCCGTACCGCCAATCGAAGCGGTGAGGCCGATGCCGGCATTGTCGATCAGGGTCTGAAGATCGCCGAGCGTCGTGTGCCCGGTGCTCCCATCCATGGTAAAGGTCGCCTTTTCCGGATTGCCGCTATTACTGTTGGTCAGAGTGATGGTGCCCATAACCGGATCGGTGAACAGATTCGTCCCGGCATTGCCAAATACCACCTGCCCAGCCGCGTTGGCGCTGCCGCCCGTGCCGCCGGTCGGCGTCTCGGTAACGTTATCGGTGAGGGTATGGTTGGCGCCGGAGGACTGCACAGTCACTGCTGTAGTCGTCAAGCTGCCCGATTGCAGGAAGAGGCCTCCGCTCGCGGTGTCCAGTGAAGCTGTGATGTCCAGGTTGCTGCCTGCATTGTTCGTCTCATCGTTGACCGCCTGAATCAGGCTGTTTAGCGAGTTGCCCAGAACCGTAACCGTGCCGCCGTCGCCCGCAAGAACCTCACTGCCACCGCCCATCACAAACGTATCCGTGATGTCACCCTTCCCGCCCAAATCATTGTTTTCCAGCGTAAAGGTTCCGGTGAGATTGCCGCCGAGGTTGTTGATGTTGCCGCCGTCGTGCAAGGTCAGTATTCCGCCCATATACTGGGCGCCAAAGCTGTTGCTGCCCGATGCGGGCGTGGTGAATTGCGTCGCGTAGTTGTCCGTCAGACCGGTGCCGGCTACCACAACGTCGGCGCCTGCCGTGTTCTGCGTCAGAGCAACCGTGCCGTTGCTCACGTTCAACGATGCGGTAAGGCCAAGAGCCGCTTGGTCGCCGTTGATTGCTGCGACCAGGTTGCCCAGACCG
>Ga0181520_10000750_pt1 | contig 69994 bp, 48 predicted proteins | sample PEATcosm2014_Bin_29_FD_132451 | JGI IMG/M metagenome (GOLD analysis project Ga0181520, IMG submission 132451) | Peatland microbial communities from MTU Mesocosm Facility, Houghton, MI, USA - PEATcosm2014_Bin02_30_metaG | ecosystem: Environmental > Terrestrial > Soil > Wetlands > Peat | place... | reverse complement strand
CTACGGTTCCGGCAGTCACCGACCTGGTAGTAGCCGGATCTAGAATTGTGCCCGGAACGATCATGCGGCCCAATGCATCGGGTCTGGCTGTTCCGCCTATTCTGTCGGTAAGGTTGGTATAGCCGCTTGTGCGTTCCGCTGCGGTGGGCACGGAAAGTCCAGATGCGGTATTCCCCTGGACACGCCGCTTGCCCTCATAATCACCGAAGAAGAACAGCTTGTTCTTGACGATGGGACCGCCGCCAGTGGCACCAAATTGATTCAGCCGCAGTTCGCCTATCTTGATGTTGTTGTTGTTTTCGAACCAATCGGCAGCATCCAACTTGTCGTTGCGGAAGAACTCCCACACCGCCCCATGCAGACTGTTGGTTCCGGATTTGATGGTTGCATTGAGAACCGCTCCTGCCGAACGCCCCAATTCCGCGCTGAAATCCGCCGTTTGCACTTTGAACTCCTGGATTGCATCCAATGGCGGAAGAATGACGAAGTTGGTGCCGTTCAGGAAGTCGACGGCGTTGGAGTTGTTGTCGATGCCGTCAAGCAGATAGTTGTTTTGGGCCGGCCGCAGGCCATTTGCCGAAAAAGCCCCTGACGCAGCGTTGCCGCGCGTGTCGGCCTGTGGCGTTTGCATACCTGCGCCGAGTTGTGCAAGGAAGGTAAAGTTGCGCCCGTTCAGAGGCAGACTGTTGACACTCTCCTGTGTCACCACCTGCCCGACTGAGGCTTCTTCGGTTTGGAGCAAAGGAGGAGCGGTCGTTACCTCGATGGTTTCGGTCGCGGCGCCAAGTTTAAGTTGAATGTTGACGAGGAGAGTCTGTGCGACGAGAACTGTGAGGTTCTGTTGGGTCGTCTTGGAGAACCCTTTCGCTGTAGCGGACACTGTGTAGTGCCCGGTTCTGACCGGCGAAAAGGTGTATCCGCCTGTGCTGTTTGCTCTGGTTTGCAAGGTGATTCCCTGATCTGTATTCATCAATGTGACTTGCGCATTGGGAACCACCGCCCCGCTGCTGTCCATCACTGTACCGGTGATGGAGCCTTCATCCACCTGGCCTAAAGCATATGGACTCTGGATCAGGAGGAAGCACAAGCATGTGAGAGTTGCGTAGCCAAGGGCTTGTATCCAACCTGCGAAGTTGCGATCAAAGGCCATCCGGGTATCCTCCTCTTTCTCATTTACGCCACGGTCATCTGGTTGAGGGGAATTGGACCACTCCGATCCTGTCTGTAAACGATTTCATCCGCTTGCATTCGTCTCTGTTGAAAACGTCTACATCGATGTGCGAAGGACATTAGTCCACTCTCAGATCTGTTGTCAACCAAAAGTTGTAGATTTTTTGTCCGCCAACAAGATCCCCACCCACCTGGAGCAGGCCTGTACCCCGCTGAGACGACATATGCCTATTTCTCTCAGCGATTTGCATCCAAACCACGGAGCGAGAATCCACTCCCCACCTTCCGCCGGCGGGGTAAAGAAGCATCCGAGTATCATTGAAGGAAATTGATCCGGATATGAAGTTTATTTTGTATTGCAATTGGATTCGGGCTGTTTTCCACAAACGAGGCCCGCCGCGCTTTTCTAAGTTCAACGTTTTCAACCCGTTTTGCGCATCTGCGCCAGGAGGCGGCCCCCAGCGCCTTGGGGAGATCCTCGCCTTGGTGCTATGATGCGGACACCTTGTCGGTCTTGCGGATTTCTCTAGCATGATGTCGCGCACCAAAGTCGAGCACACATCACTGTCAAGGCGCGCCCTCCTCAAAGGCTTCGGGTTAGCGCCCTTGCTGCTGCATTCTGCGCCATTTTTCGGGGATTCGATCTGGCTCGATCCTCCTGAGACTGCGAGGGACCACACAACCTATCCCCCTTTTTTCGATCTCCGGCTTGCTCCGCACTACCCCGTCAAAACTCCATTGGACGATGTTATTCGCCTCGCAGCTCCTGGGTCCGATCAGTACGACACTGAGAGATATGCCTTCGAAATCGAGCTACTCCTTCAACAATGGAGCCAAGCGCTGAAGCAAATGGCCGACGCTGGATCGGTCTTGTCCAAGTTACTGGATCCGGCTCTTCGCGCCTCTTCCCTCATCCCAGTTCAAGTGATTCTGCTGCGTTCCGGAAATGGGATCGAAAGTGCCAAGAGGTTGTTCTCCGCTCCAGCGCTAACGGGGAAGGAAAGATTTCTAAAGGAGATCCAAATCTGGCTGGGGCAACTCGCGCGCGTGGAAACTGCCGAATTCGAGATTTACGCTATCGAGAAGATTGCCGCCGAGCCTCTGACAGTTCTCATTGAGATTCGGTATGATCTGGTCGCAATCCGAACCGACGAGGCGCGAGAAGAGCGGGTGGGGTCGTGGCGTACACAATGGTCGTTGGGTGGATCCAGAACCTGGACCGTTTCCAACTGGGAGGCAAGCGAGGAGATACTCAGCGTTGCGTTCGGGCCGATGTTCATCGATACTTCCCAGCAGGCATTTGGCGCTCAGACATCCTACACCGAACAGATGCTCCGTGGGGCAGACTACTGGCGCACCGTCCTCGATGGCGCCATCGGTTTTGACGTCTACTGTAACAACGGAGTAGCTGCGGGCGACTTCGACAACGACGGGTTCGACGATCTCTACATATGTCAGCCCGCAGGACTGCCGAACCGGCTTTATCGCAACCGGGGCGACGGTACCTTCGAGGATGTTACGGATAAAGCCGGCGTCGGCGTGCTCGACAACACAGCCTGCGCCCTGTTTGCCGACTTCGACAACCGCGGGCTCCAGGATCTACTCGTTGTATGCGGCACAGGCCCCCTGCTCTTTCGCAATCAAGGCAACGGTATGTTCGTACTCAAGCGTGACGCTTTCAAGTTCGAGCATCCGCCTCAAGGCACATTCACGCATGCGGCAATCGCAGATTACGATCGTGATGGGCGCCTCGACATCTATCTCTGCACCTATATGTACTATCTTGGGCTCGACCAGTATCACTATCCTATCCCCTACTTCGACGCCCGCAACGGTCCTCCCAATATCCTGTTCCACAACGAAGGGAACGGGGCGTTTGTTGAAAGAACGCAGGCCGCCGGATTGAACGTCGATAACGATCGCTACAGCTTCTCGTGCGCCTGGGGCGACACGAACGCGAACGGCCTGTCAGACCTTTTTGTAGTTAACGACTTTGGCAGTTCCCAGCTATACCGCAACAACGGCGACGGGACATTCACAGTCGTTTCTCACCAGGCCCAGGTTGAAGGCGTCGGTGCAGGAATGAGCTGCGCATGGTGCGACTTCGACAACGACGGCCATCAGGATGTATATGTTCCAAGCATGTGGGAAGCTGCCGGTCAAAGGGTCTCAGGGCAAAAGCAATTTCACGAGAAGGCTCCTGAGGAAATCCGCGCCCTTTACCGACGCCACGCCCGAGGGAACGCCCTCTACCGCAATCAGGGGGACGGCACCTTTCGGAACATTGGGAAGCAAGCTGGCGTCGAGATGGGCCGCTGGTCCTGGTCTTCGGATTTTTGGGACTTCGATCACGATGGCTACTCCGACCTCTACGTCGCGAATGGCTATCTTTCAGGGGTTGATCGGAATGATCTGGCCAGCTTCTTCTGGCGCCAGGTGGTCGCCAAATCCTCCGAGGATTCGACCGGCGCCTTGGCCTACGAGCGGGGGTGGAGTGCCATCAATGAACTAGTCCGGTCGGACCATACATGGCATGGCTATGCAAGAAATGTCATGTTTGCCAACAACCGCGACGGAACTTTCTCTGAGGTCTCCGGTCCGGTTGGTTTGGATTTCATCGAGGATAGCCGTACCTTTGTACTGGCCGATATTGACCACGACGGTCGCCTTGAAGTGATCCTCAAGAATCGCAATGCGCCTCAATTGCGCGTGCTCCACAACGCCATGAAGGATATTGGCAACTCAATTTCCTTTCGACTGCGAGGGACAGAGAGCAATCGCGACGCCATTGGGGCCTCAATTACGCTTGAAACCGGGACACTTCGTCAAACCAAATACCTGCAAGCAGGAACAGGATTCCTGGCCCAGCATTCAAAGGAGGTTTTCTTCGGCATCGGGACTTTCGAGGGAGCCATTCAGGCCACGATCCGCTGGCCCAACGGCCGGTCCCAGGTTTTTGGGCCCCTCTCTGCGAATCACCGCATCGAAATTGTGGAAGGCTCGGCTGCCTTTGGCACCAAGCCATTTGCACCCCCCGGTCAAGCGTATGCAGGAGCGGGGCCGCAGCCGGATTTGGACCCGCTGCCGTTACAAGTAGGCACATGGCTCATCGATCCTCTCAAGGCGCCAGAATTCTCCTTGCCAGATCTCGACGGCAACATGCATTCGCTCGCCTCGCTGCGTGGTTCGTATGTGCTTCTTCACTTCTGGGCCTTCCAGACGGCCATGGCCGTCGTTCAGTTGAAGGGTCTTCATCGTCACCAGCCGGATTTCTCCTCGGCACACCTTGAAACCTTGGCCATAAACGTCGATGTGCCGAATCAGTTGCCATCGGCGCGTTCCTTCGCAGCGCGGGCGCGCCTCTTATTTCCAATCCTCTTTGCAACCGAGGAAGTGGCGGGGATCTATAACATCGTCTACAGGCATCTCTTCGATCGCCGCAGGGACCTGGCGATCCCCAGTTCTTTTCTGCTCGACAGGGAAGGCGTGATCGTAAAGGTGTATCAAGGGGAGCTTGACCCGAAACAGGTACTGGCTGACGTCCAATCCATCCCAACTTCGCGGGATTCCCGCATGCAAAAGGCTCTTCCGTTTCCCGGGACAACCTACCAGAGCCCGTTTCTGCGCAACGCGTTCACTTATGGCGTCGCCATGTATCAGCATGGTTACCTGGAGCAGGCCGAAGCTTCGTTTCAACAGGTCGTCGCCACCAATCCTGCAGATGCAGACGGCTACTACAACCTCGGAACGCTCGCTCTCCGAAGGAATGACTTCCTCCAAGGTCGCCGTTATCTTGAGAGGGCTTTGGAGTTGCGACCGGACTACCCAGAGGCGTTGAATAACCTGGGTATGATTGCTGCTCAGGGAGGCCGGCCCGACGAAGCCATTCGGAACTTTGAGCGGTCACTGCTACTGCGCCCACGCTATGCCACCGCATTGCTGAATCTAGGCAATGTCTATCGCCGTAAAGGCGCCTATGCCAATGCCCAGGAAGTACTTCTTCGGGCCTCAGGCATCCAGCCGGACGACCCCGAGGTTAATTACAGCATTGGAATGCTTTTCGCTCAGCAGGGCGAACTTGGGCCGGCATCGGAGTATCTTGAGAAAGCAATTGCCTTAAAACCGGACTATCCTGAAGCGCTGAACAACCTGGGAGTCATTTTCGTCCGCAACCATGAAGAATCAAAAGCTGAGGAACAGTTCAAGGCCGGCATCCGTTCAGCACCGTCCTACGATCAGTCTTATCTCAACCTGGCGCGCCTTTACACCCTGGAAGGCGACAAACAAAGAGCTAGAGATGTGTTAGCCGCTCTGCTGAAACTCCAGCCGCACAATCCGGCTGTTGCCGAGGAACTGGATAAGTTGAAGTGAGACACGGAAAGCTTTTCGATTCTCTGTAAGGAGCGTTCGGTGATGGGGAACGGATTCTCAACTCTGTACACATCCAACTCGTTCAGGCGGCGGTTGTCTCAGAGCTTTTCAATCGCCGTTATTGCGGTACTGACTATCATGATTCAGGCCCAGCAGCCGCCCAGACGGAATCCCTCGTCCTTGCGGCAGGCGGAAGCATTGATCCAGGCAGCTCATCTTGATGAGGCAAAAGTCGTCCTGCTGACGGAACTACAGAGAAATCCATCCAGTGTAGAAGCCTATAACTTGCTGGGGATCATTGAAACCAGTCGCCAAGACTATCCTGACGCGTTGGCATCATTTCAGAAAGCTCTGCATCTGGCTCCCAATTCTTCCAAGACCCATAACAACCTCGGAAACCTTTATGTCGAGCAGAAGGACTTTGGCTCGGCCGAAAAGGAGTTCCGTACGGCCTTGCGCCTCGAACCGGCAAATCAGGACAGCAATTACAACCTGGGTGTCCTGCTGATGGCTAGAGGGGCTTCGGCAGAGGCTATTCCTCGGCTGCAGCGAGTGCATCCGCCTACTTTGGCCGCGAGCTTCAACCTGATCCGTGCCTATCTTCAAACTGGACACGTCGCACAAGCATTGCAGCTTGCAACGCAACTCTCCGCCCAAAACCGAAACAGCTTGAAGGTCCACTTTTCGCTGGCGGCGATGCTCGCATCCGAGAAGCAGTACAAGCCAGCCCAAATCGAGCTTGAAAAGGCCGATGCCCTTCAGCCTGAAACTTTCGAGATTCTTTACGACCTCGCCCAGGCGTATCTTCGCGGCGGAGACAACGCCAGGGCTGAATTGACGTTGAATCGAGCCCTCAAGCTGAAGCCCGATTCTCCCGAAGCCCTCTATCTTCAAGCTCAGGCGCTTGCCAATGAAGCGCGTCCCCTGGATGCGCTTGACCTCCTCGTTCGCGCTCATAAGTTGGCTCCCGATAACCCGGATATTATCCTGCTGATGGCCCAGACGAGCATGTCCCAGAACTATTTTGAAGATGCAATCCCGCTGTTGGAGGCCGGGATCCAAATTACTCCCCTGCGGCCTGATTTGCGCGCAACCCTGGGTGAGTGTTACTTCATGGCGGGTAAGGTCGACAAAGCGATTCAAGAGTTCAAGAAGCTTTTCGAGATCGAGGGTTCTGCACGCTCCGAAGCATTCCTTGGGCTGTCTTACCGGAACCTGGGGCGCTTCGACGAGGCCCGGGAGTACTTTGAAAAAGGGCTCAAACTCGACCCGCACAACAGCACCTGTCTTTTCAATCTAGGATATATCGCCGAGCGACAGGGAAATACCGCGGAAGCGGAGGCCAGATTTCAGGAAACACTTCGAGCCACTCCGGGGTTTCCCGACGCCCTGCTTGAATTGGCTAACCTCCGCATACTTGGCGGCAAGCTGCCGGAAGCGGAGGAGTTACTTAGGAAATATGTTGGAGTCAGTCGCGACCCTGCCACTGGATATTACAAACTAGCCAAGGTTGAAAGAACGCTTCATGAGGCTGAAGCCGCCGACCGGGACTTGAAAGCCTTTCAGACATTGTCCAAAGATGCGTCCGTCGGCCCTTACCCCTATGAACACCTCTTCGATTATCTGGACAATCGCTCCAGACTCGCTCCGGGGGCGCGCATTCAACTGGATGTGGCAGATCTCACCGAACAGGTCAAGAACCACCCCGATCAACCGCAGAATCTTTACCTTTTGGCCGAGGCCTACTTGAAATCGGGGCGAATTGACGACGCCAAAGGGATCATAGAGCAACTCGACCGGATCAGTTCAGGTGATTACCGGACCCTGACCGGGGTTGGCGTACTGCTTGCCCGGTACCGTCAGTACGATGCGGCCGTCCAACATTTCCGTGCTGCAAACAAGGCAGACCCCGGATCGGACGACGTGAAATTCGATCTTGCCAACGCGTACTTCCGCAAGGGGCACTATTCAGATGCCTTGGAGACCGCGGAACAAATATCGGCGCAGGGGCGGGACGATGCCTATCTTGCATTGCTTGGCGACATCTACGCCCATCTTGGGCAGTCAGCTCGCGCCGAGCAGATATTTCAGGACGCAATCGCTCGCAATCCAGATAATGACCAGGATTATCTATCTCTGGCGCTTGTCCAATTTCGTGCAAGTGACGCAGCGTCAGCAAAGCAGACGCTCTTGAAGGGGCAGGCGCGCATTCCAGCCTCGGGCAAGATTCTTTGGGGGCTGGGTTTGGCGTCCGCCTTGGAGGGAAGCACAGCGGAAGCAGGCGAGCAATTCGAGCGAGCGGTGGACTTGTTACCGGAATGGCAGGGGAGTTATTCCACCCTTGGCGTCTTTTACTTTCAAACCGGACAGATTGCCAAAGCCAAAGAGGTGCTTGGCCGGTTCAAGCACAGCGATGCCAGCGGGAGCCTCGACGTCAACCGGATTGAGCGCTTCCTTGCCCAGGCGCCTGAAGCGCCCCCGGCTGGAACCGAACCAATGAGCGCGGCGAACCGTCAGCAGTTGCTGCAACTTGCACTAACTCTGGCGGATAGGACCCTATGACGCTTCGAATGGCCGGGACTCGGCTTCTTATGCTGCTTGCCATCAGTCAGTGCATGGCCGTTGCTCAAAGGACCGTCAAGGACCAAGACGCCCCTATTCCAGTTCAATACACCGACATTCGTAAAGCCGCGGGAATTACCTTTGTACAGGACTCGACTCAGACTGAGGAAAAGTACTATCTCGAAACCATGGGAACAGGCGTGGCTTGGCTCGACTACGACCAGGACGGACTCATGGATCTCTACTTTGTCCAGGCTGGCGCCACCGATGCGTACAAACCAGCCAGGCCCTTGCGATCGGCACTCTATCGGAACAACGGCGACGGCACCTTTACGGACGTAACTGAAAAGGCCGGGGTGGGAGGCGAAGGCCATTATGGTCAGGGTGTCGCGGTCGGGGATTTCGACAACGATGGATATCCCGACTTGTATGTCACCGGTTACGGACGCGCAGTTCTATACCACAACAATGGCAATGGCACTTTTACCGATGTTACCGCCAAGGCCGGAGTGGGCGACGAGGGACAGTGGTCTACGAGCGCAGCATGGATCGACTACGACAAAGACGGGTACCTGGATCTTGTTGTGACGAACTATCTTGACTGGACGCCCAAGAACAATCTCTGGTGCGGAGAGCTTGCGCCGGGGTATCGGTCCTACTGCAATCCAGGGAACTACCGGGGGCAGAAGACTCGGCTCTACCATAACAACCGCGATGGCACCTTTACAGACGTGAGTATGAAGTCGGGTTTGGGCATTCCGGAGTCCAAGGGGATGGGCGTGGTCGTGGCCGACTTCAACAACGACGGATGGCCCGATATCGCCATCGCCAACGATACCTGGCCGAACTTTCTGTTTATCAATAATCACGATGGCACTTTCACGGAAACCGCCCTGATTGCCGGGTTGGCGGCGAGCGAGGATGGGCGCTACGAAGCGGGCATGGGCATCGACGCGGCCGATGTCGTTGGCGACGGCCGCATGGATGTATACATTACTCATCTGGACATGGAATTGAACCGTCTCTATCGCAACAACGGCGACGGCACGTTTACGGACGACACATATGCCTCCGGTATCGGCAACAAGGCGATGCTGCTGAGCGGCGTGGCCGCCAAATTCATTGACTACGATAACGATGGGTGGCCGGACATCGTGCAAGCCAACGGCGCGATGGTGGATAACGTCAAGTTATACCACAGCGAGGTCTCGTACAAGGAGCCTCTTTTGATGTTCCGTAACCTGGGGAACGGGCATTTCGAGAAAGTTTCCGATTCACTTGGACCTGACTTTGTTCGGCCTATTGCCGGGCGCGGATTGGCTACGGCGGATTTCTTCAACGACGGCGCAGTGGGTCTCGCTGTGGTCGATCGCGGGGACTATCCGGTACTTCTGCGCAATGATGGCGGCAATGCAAATCACTGGCTTGAGGTATTGTTGGTCGGCACCAAATCGAACCGCGATGGGCTAGGTTCCTTGCTCAAGTTGACCTCGGGTGAGTTTGTGCGAATTGAACAATCCAAGGGCGGATCGAGTTACATGTCGGCCAGCGACCCGCGCATTCATTTCGGCCTGGGCAAACGAACCAAGATCGATTCCCTTGTCATCACGTGGCCAAGTGGGCACGTGGATACGCTGACGAATGTTCCCATCGATCAGATTGTTGCCATCAAAGAAGGCATGGGATTGATCCAGCGCAGTTTCCCGAAGGTGCCGCGCCATTGAGGGTGCAAAGAAATGGGAAGGGCGGGCGGCCACGTTGGCGCGCCCCGCATTTGTCTTCATGCGACCTCAGGAGGTGCCGCTGCCACCTGGATTTCGTGGAGCTGGTATTGCGGTGCGGCCAAACCCGAGGCCAGCATGGAGGCCATCAACAGCCGGGCGTTGCTGCTGGCCACGGTGGGCAGAACCATCCGGCATACGGGCCAAACGACGCTCTATCTGACCCCGATGCACGCGGCCAAGACAACCCTGATGGGGTTGATCGCCAATATCCGAGCGGCGTTAAGCCACGTGCGAAGCGTTACGGAGCAGTCCCCGACGGCAGACCGGTGGAAGACCCTGCAGGACTATATCCTGGCCAAAATCATCCCTCGCCGACCCCAGAAACTGCTCGAAACCTGTGCCCTGTTGGCCAGGTGACTGCCGTTTTTAGGATTATCGATTGCTTGGCTGATAGGTACGACTCCTATATTCACCTGCTTCTCCCTGGCCAACCGAAGCCCTGCAATGATGCAGGCGCCAAAGTAAATCAGCGATCTCTGCGGGCGAAGAAGTCCGGCATCGGGGTCGAGCATTTCAGCGCACCTCGGCTCGCGCCTGTTTCGCAATCAGCTGATTTGGGCGACCGAGCGAGACTTCGGAAGGAACGTACTGGCGTTTTTCGCCGCAGAGCGGGCATGCGACCACACTTGACTTGAAGGATACTCCTTCACTCCGACGGGAACATCGCGACGGCATCCCTTGCACTCGACGACGAACAGCTTGCGCTCATTGAACCCGAAACCCCTTCCGTGACGGTAGGCGAATATACGGCGAAAATCAAGGGGACGTCGACTTCCATCTTCTGTGATGGTTGAAACGCCAGTTCTGGGAGAACAAGCCGAAATTGGGAGACGATCAAGATCCAATCGACCGCACCTCAGTTGTCGGATTGTCTGGTTTTTGGGGCTTACAGGCTGCAAACAATGCAAAATCCGTAAAATATGTACACATGTGTCGGGAGCCCGACAACTCTAAGTGGTTCATTTTCACTAAGTTGTTTGTTTCGAGCTGTTCAGGATTTCTTTATGGCGGAGAGAGGGGGATTCGAACCCCCGGTAGAGGTTTACCCCCTACAACGGTTTAGCAAACCGCCGCCTTCAGCCACTCGGCCATCTCTCCGTCCTGCACGGATTATACCGGAAGTAAGGGGCGCTGGACCATGGGTTGGGCTAAATAGACCAAATCGCGATTTGCGCAGCAAGGTTGCCCCATCCGGTACACTGACGGGAACCCCGATTTGTCCCGCGAGGACCCCAAAATGTCTCATCTGTATGTCGCTGTACTAGTTGTCATTGTGGTTGCGCTGCTGGCTGTCGCTCTCTATCGCACTTCCCAAGTCAAGACCAAGGCCGACTATCTGGTGGCTGGGCGGTCGCTGCCGGCCTTTGTCCTGGTGCTTACGCTGCTCACTTCGTGGATTGGCGCAGGTTCATTGTTTGCCGGAGCCGAGAATGCCTACAAGAATGGTTTTGCCGCGTTGTGGCAGCCGGCAGGCGGGTGGCTAGGATTGCTGCTGATCTATTTCATCGCTCCGCGAGCGCGCAAATTCGCGCAGTTCACCCTGCCGGATCTGCTAGAGGCTCGCTACAATCAGACCGCCCGGGTGCTGGGCACTATCGCCATCCTCATTGCCTACATCGCCATAACCAGCTATCAGTTTCGCGGCGGCGGCGACGTGCTGCACCTCATTTTCCCTGAAACCGTCACGCCGGAGCTGGGCACCTACATCATCGCCAGTTTTGTTATCGTCACAACCGCCATGGCAGGCATGTCTTCGGTGGCCTACATGGATGTGGCCATCGGCTCTCTGGTCACGGTGATCTGCGTTATTGCCGCTCCGTATCTCTTCCTTCAAGCCGGGGGCTGGGCTGGACTGCATACCGCCTTGCCGCCCCAGTATTTTCAGGTGCTGGGAAATTACCGGCTGGGGCCGAATCACGAGCAGCAGTCGGTGGGCATGGGTGTGATCCGTGCGCTGGAATTCCTGGTGCCAACGCTGCTGCTGATGCTGGGCAACCAGGTGATGTATCAGAAGTTCTTCTCTGCCAAGACGGAGCGGGACGCACGCATCTCCGTGGTGGGATGGACGCTGGGAACGCTGGTGCTGGAAACGCTGATTGTCTCAATCGCCATTTTTGGCAGGGCCCTCTATCCCACGGGCGAGGTTGCCCTGCATCCGCGGGAGATCATTCCCTACACGGCTCGCCATGGGCTGCCGGCGGTGCTAGGGGCGCTACTGCTGGGTGCGGTGTTCGCCAAGGTCATCTCCACCGCGTCGAATTACCTGTTCTCTCCGGCCACCAATCTGGTGAACGATGTGTTTGTGCGGTACATTGCGCCAGGAGCATCCAACAAGCGGGTCCTGATCATTTCGCGGCTAGCGGTGGTGCTGTTGGGCTGCTGGGCACTTTACCAGGCCGTGTACGCCGAGAGCATATTGCAAAAAATGCTCTACGCCTACACGGTCTACTCTGCGGCACTAACGCCGGTAGTGCTGGCGGCGTTCTACTCCAGGCGGGTCACGGCCTGGGGCGCGGTTGCCGCCATCGGCACCGGAACCGTGGTGACGCTGGCTTGGGACGTGCCCCTGGTGCGGGGGATCTTCCCCGCAATTCTGGGTCAGCGCGACGCCATCTTTCCGGCGCTTTTTGCTGCTGTGGGGGCGATGGTTGTGGTGAGTCTTTTCACCGCCAAGCCGAGCGAGGAACAATTGGCGCAGTTCGGGGCTTAGAGTAGCGAGAACACCCTGCCGTACCTAGCAAATCCTGGGCAGCTGCTCGCCGATCTGGATGGGGATGACGCGGTTGGAGCCCATGGCCGTACGCGCTACCAACATGCGCTTGTGCTCGGCGGTCACCTGGCCGATGATGGCGGCATCGCGGCCCAGTGGGTGGGCACGGAGCACCGCGAGCACCTGTTCGGCGGCTTCGGGCGCAACAAAGAACACTGCCTTGCCCTCGTTGGCCACGTAGACGGGGTCGAGACCCAGCAACTCGCAGGCCGACTGGACTTCCGTCTTCACCGGCAGGCGGGCTTCGTCGATCGCAATGCCCACGTTGGAGGAACCCGCGATCTCATTGAGCGTCGAGGCCAGCCCGCCGCGTGTGGGGTCGCGCATGGCGTGAACTGCTGTGCCGGCCGCGTCGAGAACCTCGGCAATGAGGCCGTTGAGCGCCGCGCAGTCGGAGCGGATCTGGCTTTCGAACTCCAGGCCTTCGCGCACGCTCATGATGGCCATGCCGTGATCGCCGACGCTGCCGGAGACCAGGATGGCGTCGCCCGGCTGGGCGCGGTGGGGACCGACCTGGATGCCTTCGCGCAGTGTGCCGATACCGGCGGTGTTGATGTAGCAGCCGTCGCCGTGGCCGCGCTCCACCACCTTGGTATCGCCCGTAACGATCTGCACACCCGCGGTGGCGGCGGCTTTGGCCATGGCGTCGACGATGGCTGCCAACTGGGCCAGCGGGAAGCCTTCTTCCAGAATGAAGCTGGCGCTGAGATAGCGCGGGATGGCTCCGGAGACGGCTAAATCGTTGACGGTGCCGTTGACGGCCAACTCGCCGATGGAGCCCCCGGGAAAGAAGAGCGGCTGCACGACGAACGAGTCGGTGCTCATGGCAAGGCGGCCGCTAGGCAGGTCGAGGACGGCAGCGTCGCCCAGGTTCTCAAGGGCGGCGTTGCGAAAGGCGGGCAGGAACAGATGTTCCACCAGTTCGTTGCCCAGCTTGCCTCCGCCGCCGTGGCCCATCACGATGGTCGGATAGCCGACCAGGGGCAGCGGGCAGCTCCAGTTGGTGAAGTCCGGCACGTCGATCTTTACGTCTTCAAGCATTTCTTGCTCCAGAATGTTCAGCCTTGAAAGGGCACGACTTTAGTCGTGCCGCAAATGCCACAAATAATGAGTTGGGCTTTACGGTTTGCGGAAAAAGGGGAGTTTTGTGCGAAGCCCCAGGAAAACGTCCCTCAGGGGCTGAAGCCCGCGTTGATTTTGCTGTGGTTTATGTACGGGCTAAAGCCCGTACCCTTCAACGCACCGAGTTTTTCCGCAGCTCATTTGGATAATGTCGATCCTGCTCCGGCCAGCTCTTCGGCCGACAGGAACCTTCCGTAATTGTAGTAAGCCGCGCAGGCTCCTTCGCTGGAAACCATGGTTGCGCCCAGCGGATGGCGCGGCGTGCACTCTTTGCCGAAGGCCGAGCATTCGGCAGGCTTGATGGCTCCGCGCAGCACGTCTCCGGCGCGGCAAAGCGGCGACTCGGCGGTGTGAATGCCCGAGATGTGGAAGCGCTCCTCGGCGTCGAACGCGCGATAGGGCTCACTGAGCCGCCAGCCGCTCTTGGGAATTACGCCGATGCCGCGCCAGGCCCGGTCGGTGACTTCGAAGACCTCGGCGAGCAGCTTTTGCGCGGCCGGGTTGCCATCGAAGTTGACGATGCGCTCGTAGGCGTTCTCCACCTCGTGCTTGCCGGCCTCCAGTTGGATCACCGCGCGGCGAATGCCGTCGAGCAAATCGAGCGGCTCGAAGCCGGTGACGACCAGCGGAATCTTGTACCTGGCGGCCAGGGGCGGGTATTCCCAGTAACCCATGACGCTGCAGACATGGCCGGCCAGCAGGAAGGCTTGCACCATGTTGCCCGGGGACTCCAGGATGGCGGATATCGCTGGCGGCACCAGTACGTGGGAGACAAGCAGCGAGAAGTTCTTGAGCCCGCGGCGCTTGGCCACGTGAACGCTCATGGCGTTGGCTGGGGCGGTGGTCTCAAAGCCCACGCCGAAGAAGACAACTTCGTTTTGCGGATTCTTTTGCGCGATTTCAACGGCGTCGAGCGGCGAATAGACCACGCGCACATCGCCGCCGTGCCCCTTGACCTGGAAGAGATCTGCATCGGTGCCGGGGACGCGCAGCATGTCGCCGAACGAGCAGAAGATGACGCCGGGCTGGGCGGCAATGGCCAGCGCCTTGTCAATCAGCTCCAGGGGCGTGACGCAGACCGGGCAGCCGGGGCCGTGAATCATCTCGATGCCGGCAGGCAGCATCTGGTCGATGCCGTTCTTGATGATGGAGTGGGTCTGGCCGCCGCACACTTCCATGATCTTCCACGGCCTGGTGGTGATTTGGGCGATCTCGCGGGCCATCCGCTGCGCTATTTCGCCGTTGCGAAACTCGGTCAAGTACTTCATTTGAATCTCTCCCGCCCATACATCCGGGTGCTCCGGGTCTCGCAGTCGAGGCCATTGCCAAGGAGTCCCGGCGAGCATCCCTCACGGGCTAAACCCCATTGCTTTTGGGTCGCTTAAGGCACGACAGAAGTCGTGCTCTTTCAAAACCCTTCCTGTTAAAGAGGCTTCGCTAGCTCACAGTCTCGTTGAGTGTTTCAGTCGCCGGCTCGGTCGAACAACTGCCATCGGGGCAGGGAGATTGCGGGGCGACCGCGGCCCGGGCAAAGGCCTCTTGTTCGCCCGCCAGTTCCTCTTCCAGCACGCCCATCTGGCGGAAAACATCGAGCGTCCTCTCGGCCTCTTCCTGGTCGATCTTCGACAGCGCAAAGCCCACATGGACGATGGTGTAGTCGCCCACCTCGACTTCAGGCACGTAATCCAGACAGACTCGCTTGATGATTCCGCCGAAGTTCACCCGTCCCATCCGAAGATCGCCTTCGGTGGTTATCTCTTCCACTTTTCCCGGTATCGCAAGACACATGCCACTCACCCTATACCCATTTTAGATGCTCTGCCTAGTGATTTAAATCACGGGAATCCCGTGCCGAGGGCCGATCCGGCGGACCTACCTGGCGAAGATGGCCCAGACCCGGATCAGGGCAAAGAGAAATCCGACGCCCGCTAGAACGGCCAGGATGCGAATCACCTGTTGGCCCGTCGGACGCCAAGGAGGATCTTGCGGTGCTCGTACCAGGACCGAAAGATAGTGGTCCTCCTCGGAGAGTTTCTGAACCGCCGCATTCCACTCCGCCAGACCTTCCTCATCGCCGGCGCGCAGACGCGCTTCGAGCTGTGCTGCCAGGGCCGCGATGGTGGCTTCGTACTCCGCCGGGTTGTAGGTCCGGTCGAACTCCTCGCTGATGCGGGCCATATCGGGCAGGGTCCAACCGGTCTCGGAGAAGAGGAGCATCTTTTGCTCAACCTCCGATAGGACAAGCTCTTCGCGCTCGGCCTCCGCGACGATCTTTTCCGCCAAAAACTCTTTCGCTTCCCGCACTGACTCGAACTCGCGCACGCCCTGTCTCCGCCTCTTGCCCTCCTCCTCACGATACTCCAGGAAGACATCGATTCCGCCCAGCGGGTGAGACGCGCCGGGGCACAGAAATGCTGAGACCGTCCCCGTGCGGCGCGACCGAATAGACACGGGCACTCTTCCAGCCCGTTAGCGCTTCTTTCTCGGGTGTTTCTTGGGCATCGGCGGCTTGGGCGCGTGCCTTCTGGCGACGGCCGGAGCAGCGGGGGCAGGCGGCACTTCCGAAGTGGCAATGTCCGACACCGCCTTCCACTTTCCGTCCGTCCCTTTGCGATACACCGTGACATAGCTGCCGCGATCATCCATCGGCTTGTGGGTCATGGGGTTGGTCATGGTCATGGTGTAGGAGCCCTGGGTGTAGGCCAGGTCGCCGGATTTGGAGACCACCACCTTCGCGGCCTGGAACTTCAGCGAGAGCGCCGGATCGGCGACCATCTGCTTGGCGGTGGCCAGAATGGCGTCTTTCCCGATGCTGGGCACCGCGCCCGGGCCCATGAGGACGGCGTCGTCGACATAGTAGCTGGCGATCATGTCGGCGTCTTTCGCCGCAAAATCCTGGTTCCACCGGATCTCGAGGTTCTTCAGAGCCTTCACGTCCGCATCGTGGGTGTCGGCGGGCTGGTTACAGGCGATCGCCATCAGGGCAATCACGGCGCTGCCGGTCAAGGTAGCAATTCGTTTCATCTTGCCTCCCTATGGGATCCAAACAGATTCCGGATGAAGGTCGTTGAGGCTTCGGGAAAGCGCGATGCGCGGGTCAAATCAGGCCCGAGGCCGGAAGGAATCGAGCGATGGCGTCAGTGTGGCGCGGATGGCCGAATTGGGGCTTCACGGGGCGGGCGCGGGCTGCGGGCCGAGTTCCCCTCGGCAGCAAATGTTACTCAATCCGGAATCGAGGAATCAAGAGGAATTGTTGCCTGTCCTCAATTGGAATCGATAGTCTGAATGCCCCGCTCAGCCGACACGAACTCCGCAAACACCCGCGAAGCGGGGCCAAATCCGCTAACTCCGCTCGCGCGCTGCTTGCTGCTCTGCCAGGTATGCCAGCCACTCGTCCATGCCTGCGCCGGTTTTGGCGGATGTCTCGAAGATGCGAATCCCGGGGCGAATCTCGTTGATGTTCTTGAGCGCCAATTCGCGATCGAATCCGCATGGCTCGGCGATATCCATTTTGGTGATGACGGCGGCGTCGGCGGAGTTGAACAGGGTGGGGTACTTCAGCGGCTTGTCTTCGCCTTCGGTGACCGACAGCAGCGCCACGCGGATGGCTTCGCCCAGATCGTAGCTCGACGGGCACACCAGGTTCCCCACGTTCTCGATGAACAGATAGTCGAGGTCGCCCAGTTCCACGCCGTCCCAGCCGGTCAGATGCCGGTCGATCATGTCCGCGTCCAGGTGGCAGATGCCGTGGGTGTTGATCTGGCGTACCGGAGCGCCGCTGGCTGCCAGGCGGCGGGCGTCGTTGTCGGTTTCCAGATCGCCCACCAGCGCGGCCACGCGGGCTCCACCGGCCTTCAAATCGCGCAGAGTGCGTTCGAGGAAGGCCGTTTTGCCCGTACCGGGGCTGGAAACCAGGTTGAGAACCAGCACGCCGCCGGCGGCATAGCGCTGGCGCAGCAGGGCCGCCAACTCGTCGTTCTTCTTCAAAATGCCCCGCCGCAGCTCTACGATCCGGGTCGTCATGCCTTCACCTCAGAGTTTTCCGATGCTTCTTCAATTTCGATGGAGTCGATGTCCATTTCGCGCCCCTGGCGCAGGTCCATGCTGGGCTCGCCGCAGCGGGGACAGCGGAAACTCTGCACCCCGTCCAATTCCACATCCGCGTCACAGGGCGCGCAATGCATGACCACGGGCAGCATGTTCACCACCAGCTTGGAGCCTTCGAGGGCTGTTCCCTCGGCGGCGATGCCCCAGCAGAATTCCAGGGAGTCGACCACTACCGAGGCCAGGGCGCCGACGCGCAGGCGCACTTCCACGACCCGCGCGCGGGGGTAGGCTGCCAGCGACTCCGTTACCGACTCGACAACGCTCGAAACAATGGAAAGTTCATGCATAAAAGGCGATTTTACGCCTTGGGGCGCGCGAGCCATCTCAATTCCACAGTCGTCGCGTCATAGGCAAGGCTGCCCAGAGCACCGATGCCCCCGGGGAGCGCGAGCAGTGCGCGTCCAACGGGGGCATCTTCCGTGTTCCGGCACTGGTCGAGTGCTACGGCCGGTCGTAGAAGCGGAAAAAGAGCGAGGGCTTGGAGACGGGTTCGGCGCGGGCTACCAGTTGCGTGACCTGGCTGTCGCTGAGGGGGGTGAACTCCCGTGCGTAGCTGACGTTCTCCTCCAATTGGGCGATGGTGTCGCAACCCACGATGATGGTGCTGACCGGACGCGACAGAGCATAGTAGACGGCTTCGCGCATGGAGAGCGTGCCGGGCGTGGGAGCTAGCACCATGCCTTCCCAGGAGTGCTTCTGCTGCTCCAGGGGTGGTGGGTTCCAGGTGTTAAGCAGGCGGCCGCGGCCGGGGACCTTCATGCCGATGATGCCCATCTGCTTCTCGACGGCGAGCGGCAGCAGGCCCTCGTTGAAGCTGTAGTGGTGTGGGTCGGCGGCGTTGATGGCCATCAGCACTGTGTCGAAGGGATGGCGCTTGATGCACTCCATCAGCGAATCGGGGCGGTAGTGGCCTGTGATGCCCAGATGGCGGACTACCTTCTGCTCCTGCATCTCCAGCAGGGCTTCCATGGCGCCGCCCTTGGCAAAGACCTCGTTCACGTCGAATATGGTGCCGATGTCGTGCAGTTGCCACAGGTCGACATGGTCGGTCTGCAGCAGTTGCAGCGACTTCTCGATCATGCGCATGGAGCCGTCGCGGGTACGCTCCTTGGTCTTGGTGGCCAGGAAAGCCTCGTTGCGGCGATGGGCCATGACTTTGCCGACATACTGCTCGCTCCAGCGATCGGGGCCGCCATAGATCGAGGAGGTGTCGATGTAGTTCACGCCCAGGTCGAGGGCGCGCTCGACGATGGGCACGGCCACGTCGAAGTTGTTGCCGCGCTCGAGCGAAGCCTGGCCGCCCAGCGAGAAGATCCCTACCTTGTAGCCGGTCTTGCCCAGGTTGCGCGTGGGCATGGCCTTGGGGGTGACGGGGTTGGAGGGCAGCGCCGGCATGGTCTTGGGGGCATCGGCCACCATGGCTGTTGGAGCCAGCAGGGCAGCGGTTACCGCACCACCCACTTTCAGAAACTCGCGCCGTCCCGTCCTGCGGGCGGAAATTGTTTGGTCTTCGGACATAATGCCTCCTCACCGCTCTGCTTGCCTGTGAGCCATCATGATAACCCGGCGGCGGTGTGGTGGGAAACAACGGAAAAATGAACGGGCTTGACGCCGGCAAGCTCAAACGAGGCTCGAGCGGCCACTCAACCTCACCGAGAGGAATTGCGCGTGGCTGCTCTGCCCCAAGGATTCCGGAAGGGCCTAGGCCTCAATTCACCCGACGGCGCTATTCTGGCCGCTTTGCCCCTTCCTTGGCCCCATCTACAGCGCCTTTGGTGGTGTCTTTTGTCTTGTGCCAGGCCTTTTTGGTGCCGTGTTTGGTCTTGTGATAGGCCTTTTTAGTCCCTTGATCCACGCCGTGGCCCGCGTCTTTGGCTGCATCCTTGGTTTCGTGCCCGGCGTCCTTCATATCCTGTTTTGCGCCGGAATCCTGGATCGGGGAGGATGGTTGGCTGAAAGCCAGAGCGGGCACGGATACCATTGCGGCCGCGAGGAAGAGCGCTGCGATCTGCTTCTTTGTTGTTCTCATGTAGAGAGAGATTCCCTTTCCGGCTTGCGAGTTGGCCGAGTGGCCGGACAGAGTATTCAGCAGGGCTTGAGACTCGCCGCGCGGTCTACCGGTTATGTGCCGCAGAAAGTTTGAGTTACGCACTCCTCGGGGCGGGCCGGCATGGCATATTGCTGCCATTCCGTTTTGTTTTCGTAGGGATGTGTCACCACGTCGAGCAACTCCTCGAAGGGCTGAAAGTCCTGACGCAAGACCGCCGCATCGATCACGGCCTGAACCCGATGGTTGCGGGGAATGAATGCCGGATTGGCCTTGCGCATGATGTCGACGCGTGCCTGCACTGCTGCCGGTTCCTCGTTGAGGCGCCTCCGCCAGGCGGTAGCCCACTCGTCGTACGCGCCGAAGGCGTCAAAGAGTATTTGGACGCCACGGTCGCCTTCCTGCCCGGCTGCGGCATCGCAAAGGTGACGGAAGGTCAGCGTGAAATCTGCGTGATTCAACGCCATTCGGTGCAACAGGCCCTCTGCCAATTCCAAGTCGCCGTCCTTTTCGGTGAGAAGGCCCAGCTTGCGGCGCAGGCCTGCGCTGCGAGCGGCCACGAATTGCGGCTCGAAGGCGGCGAGGGCTTCTTCCGCGGAAGCCACGGCGGCCTCAACGCTTCCCGCCTCCTGCTGCAGCACTGGCAGCAACGCCTCGGCGAGCCTGGCCAGGTTCCAGAGCGCGATAGGGGGCTGGTTGACGTAGGCATAGCGGCCGTATTGGTCGATAGAGCTGAAGACCGTAGCCGGATCGTATGCCTCCATGAACGCGCAAGGGCCGTAGTCGATGGTTTCGCCAGAGATGGACGTGTTGTCGGTGTTCATCACGCCGTGGATGAAGCCGAGCAGCATCCATTGCGCAACCAGGTGCGCCTGGCGTGCGATCACAGCATCCAGCAGGGCGCGATAAGGCCGGCTGGCCTGCACGGCCTCGGGGTAATGACGAGCAATGGCAAAATCGGCCAGCGTGCGAATGGCCTCTGTGTCGCGCCGGGCGGCGAAGTACTGAAATGTGCCGACGCGGAGATGGCTCGCGGCGACGCGGGTCAACACTGCGCCAGGCAATACTGTTTCGCGTATCACTTGTTGCCCGGTCGTGACGGCGGCCAAGGCGCGGGTGGTGGGCACGCCCAATGCCGCCATGGCCTCGCACAGAATGTATTCCCGCAGCACAGGACCCAATGCGGCCCGGCCGTCGCCGTTGCGCGAGAAGGGGGTCGGGCCGGAGCCCTTGAGTTGGATGTCGTAGCGCAGGCCGTCAAGGCCCGTGACTTCGCCCAGCAGGATGGCCCGTCCGTCGCCAAGCTGCGGTACGAAATGACCGAATTGGTGCCCGGCATAGGCCTGCGCCAGAGGCTCTGCGCCTTCGGCCACCAGATTTCCGGCCAGGATCTCCGAGCCTCGCGCGCTCACCAGTCCGTCGGGATCGAGCCCAAGATTCCGCGCCAGCTCGACATTGACCTTCACCAAGCGAGGGGCTGGCACAGGAGTAGGGCTGAGCCGGCTGTAGAAACGCTCCGGCAATCGCGCATAGCTGTTTTCGAATCCGAAACGGACAGCTTGGCTGTCGGGGCCGGGGGGAGCCTTCGGAGAGATGCTTGGAGAACTCATGGTCTATTGGATGTGGCCAAGTTGAGCCGGGACTGTTTTTTGCTTCAGCGCCAAATCGACAGAAACACCGCCGTACGGACGGCTAGCTGGGTCCGGATTCGATTGCTCGCGGTTTGGCTCTTGGCTTGTCGGCAACCTTGAAAACTCTCATGCCGGTGAATTGCCGGATGGCCCGCGCTGGAACGAATGGCCAAACATAACTCACCGCGGGAATCTTCACGACTTACTTATGCGTAACTCACATGCTGCTTATAACTTTCTTCAAATCCTATACGAGTTTTTTATGTTATTCACAGTAGCGTCAATCTAAGCAGCCCCACGCCGCCCGAACGATTGCAATCGAACAATGACGAGGGAGGGATGCATGGAACGACACGCTAACGCCATTTTCGAAATCACTGCTTATTCTTTGCGATTTCTTTATGTCGCCGCGCATGACAATTGCGATGAGGAAGGCGGAAAAGGGCAACTGACATTTCCTCAGTGAGAGCCAACGCTTCTTAACCATGCGACGCTTGGCGTCGCGGAGATCATATAGCCATGAAGAGCGAAATCAGGATACTCATTTCATCGGGAGTTGCAGTTTTCTGCCTGGCTTTGCAACTCGCGTGTCAAGCTCAAAGCCCGGGCGCCACGCCCGGCACAGTGGCTTCACCTTCCCGTGCCGACTTTCAGAGGCTATCCAATTCAGGGACAGACTTAGCGGCCTTAACAAAGGACGAGCAACCAGTCGACCCCCGTGTGGCCGCCAACCCTCCCGCAGCTCCAACCGCGCCCAGCAGCGCTGCCGCCGCACCTGCGGCTACTATCGAACCGCTTAACAATAATGCAGTGATCAAAGAACTGGCAGAAATGAAAGCGCGCATCGCGCAATTAGAAGCGGAGTTAAATGCACGTAGTGGAGCCGGCGACGGCGCAGACGCAGAGCGCGACGCCAATGCACTGCGTACAGCAGTTGGAGCCGCTGTGAGCGGAGGCTCGAGTAGCTCCCTGGTGCCTGCATTGCAAGCTGCGACTCCGGCGCCTACGACTCCCGCGCCTCCTGAAATCGACGCCCAAACCACCAAGAAAGGCGAGCCATTTCCAGGCGACTGGACCTGGCTTAACAGCAATGGGCATGCGGTCGACAGCCCGTGGAGCACGAAATACTTTACCCCGGAGTTCCGGGCGGACGCCAATTACATTCTCGATTACAACCATCCCAAAGACGACACCATGGGCGGCGCGACAGAAAGCTTCCGCTCCGACGAATGGCAACTCGAACAACTCAGCATCGGCGGCGACATCCGCATCAATAACGTTCGCGGCCGCTTTCTCACCATGGATGGCCTGTTCGCCACCACCACACCGCGCAACGACGGTAGCCCAAATCGAGGCCAGTGGGATCTTGCCGGCGCCTACAAATACATCTCGGAAGGATGGGGCGGATATCACTGGGATGTGGCCCACGGTCTCAACGTGGATGCCGGCATCTTTGTCTCCTACATCGGTCTCTTCAGCTACTACAACTTCGACAATTGGACCTATCAGCCCTCGTTCGTGTCTTCGAATACACCGTGGTTCTTCAACGGCCTTCGCATCCAATACTTTCCAACCACGAAGCTGAAGATCGAACCTTGGATCATCAATGGCTGGCAGTCGTATGCGCGCTACAACGGCAAGCCGGGATTGGGCGGCCAGATCCTGTGGCGTCCGACTTCGTATCTGGATTTTGTGTTCAACAACTACGGACTCGGCGAAGACGATGCCGGCTTCCCCGGTCGCTCGCGCGTGCACGCGGACTATAGCGCGCAGGTCAAGTACTACGACAATCCGAAAAGGTTCTTTGACAAGGCTGCATTCACCCTCACCGGCGACGCCGGTTGCGAATACGGTGGTGGTCCTGCAGTTGGATTCTATGACGCGCACGGATCTTCTCCGGAGATGGGGTCTGCCGATTCCTATGTCGGTGGAGTCAATTGCCATAACAGTCATGACGGCAAGCCCAAGCAGATGTTCATTGGCTGGATGGGCTATACACGCTTCTGGTTCAAGAAAGATCTCTATGCCGTGACTCTGGGTGGCGGACAGATGAATAACCCCGGCCGCTATCTGACCTTGCTGCCGCCGATCAACGGCGCCAACGCCATCTCGGGTAGTCCGTACTTTACTGAGAACGCAGGCGACCGCTCACAGATGCATGACGGCACTATCACTCTCGATTACATGCCCAGCCAGTTCATTACCTTCACCCTCGAGGAAGGCTATCGGTACTCCGACGTTCCATACTGGACCGGCCGCGGAGGCATCACGCCTCCAGGCGGCAACAATGGTTCTCCTGCGCAATATGCCTGCATCAGCGGCGCTGCTTCAGGGATGGGTTACGGCACGCCTTTGGGGACAGTGAACCAGGCCTGCGGCGGAAGTGCAACCTCTACCAGCAATATTTGGTGGCCCGACTTGCGCACCAATCAAACCAATACAACGCTTGCCATCAAGGTGAGATTCTAGCCGACAATTGGCCGAGGCCGCACTGAAGCGATGCGGCGCGACACCCACCATGCGCGGCCTGCGCCGGAGGTAGAACGCCTCCGGCGCAGGCCGCGCATTGAGAACCTGTGTGCATTTTGAGCGCCGCTGCAGCGGCCACTGCTGAAGCGAGGAGTTATCGCCACAAAAGGGATGTGCAAGTAAATGGAGGCAATCATTCGTATGAACAACAAGAGCATTGGACTTGGCCTGATGCTGATGGCGATTTCTTTGACCACGAGCGGATGCAAGAGCGAGAAGGTCAATGCGGGTGCGGAGGCGCCTCCGCCGGCCAAGGTGGTTTCCGGAGTGGACGTCTCCTTCTTCGCGATCGAGCACCCGGAGCGATATCCAATCGTTACGGCGACCGCATACCAAGCCCCATCGCAATTGTTCGTAACCGGCACAGTCATTCCAGACATCTCGCGAACGGTTCCCGTGATTTCCCTTGCCTCCGGCCGCGTGGTGGATATTCGCGCCCGCCTCGGCGACACAGTAAAGAAGGGGCAAGTCCTGCTGCGAATTCGCAGCGACGATATTTCGGGAGGATTCGACGCCTACCGCAAGGCCATTTCAGATGAGCTGCTTGCGCGCAAACAATTGGATCGCGCGAAGGTGCTATTCGAGCACGGGGCGATTGCCCTCGGAGACTTGGAGGTCGCGCAAGACACAGAGGACGACGCCAAGACAACGCTCGATACCACAACCGAGCATCTTCGCCTGCTCGGCAGCGATCCCGACGACCCGAAGGGAATTGTCGACATCCACGCTCCGGTTTCCGGCGTGATTACCGACCAGGAAGTGGCGATCGGAGCCGCGGTCCAAGCCTACTCTACGCCAAACCCATTCACCATTTCAGACCTGACCAGCGTGTGGATCGTCTGCGACGTCTACGAAAGCGACATGGCCAATGTGCGCGTCGGACAAACAGCCGACATCAAGCTGAACGCCTATCCGGACAAAGTGCTCAAAGGCACCATCAGCAACATCGGCTCGATACTCGATCCGAATATTCGCACGGCGAAGGTCCGCATTGAATTGGCCAATCCGGGCCAGATGATGCGGCCGGGCATGTATGGAACAGCCACATTGTTCGGCAAGGAGAAGCGCACCTACACGGCCGTTCCTTCCTCCGCGATCGTGCATCTGCACGACCGCGATTGGGCCTTCATCCCTGTCGAAGCGAAGTTCAAGCGGATTCAGGTCGTCAGCGGAGAACAGTTGCCGGACAATATGCAGGAAATTCTATCCGGGTTGCAGCCTGGCCAGCAGGTCGTGACAAACGCGATCAATCTCCAAAATGTCATCGACAATGAATGACGCTCAACTTCGAGGCCCGAGGAAGAAACCATGATCCGCAGTCTTGTAGATTTTTCTCTCAATAATCGGTACGTGGTGCTGGCGGTCGGGTTACTGTTGCTTGCCTGGGGGGCGGTGTCATTTCATAACATGCCCGTCGAGGTCTATCCCGACATCGCCGATAACTACGTGCAAATCATCAGCCAATGGGCCGGCCGTTCCGCCGAGGAAATGGAACAACAGGTATCTGTTCCCGTTGAGATTCAGATGTTCGGCATTCCGCATCTCACGACGGTGCGGTCGGAATCGATTTTTGGTCTCTCACTGGTTACATTGATCTTCGACGATCAATCGGTCAACGAATGGAACCGCCAAAAAGTTCTGGAAAGACTTACGCAAGTCAATATGCCGACGGGCGTGCTCCCTCAAATCGGTACGGACTGGAGCCAAACTGGCCAGATCTATTGGTACACGATCCGCAGCACGAATCCGGCATATGACCTGATGAATTTGAGAAGCATTGAAGACTGGGTTCTGTATAAGGAATTCAGGAAAGTCGGAAACGTTGTGGACGTTAGCGACTTCGGTGGAACCGCACGCGAATATCAGGTGCGCGTCGACCCGAATAAGCTCATTTCCTACGGCTTGAACATCAGCCAGGTGGAACAGCAGTTGGCTATCAACAACGTGAATGCCGGCGGCAGTTTCGTCGAAGAGGGGTTGCAACAACTCAACGTCCGTGCACTCGGGCTTTATCGCAATGTGCAGGATATCGAGAATACGGTGCTGACGACCACCAACGGGGCTCCAGTTCGAGTTAAGGATATTGCGGTCGTCGACTGGGGCCCAAGAATTCGGCTGGGGCACATGGCCAGAGCCGATCATCGTCCGGACGGCGTGATTGTCGATGAGCCCGACGTCATCCAGGGTGGCGTGTTGATGCGCAAGGGGGCCGAAGAAGGTCCGACGTTGGAAGGGATTCACCAAAAGGTGGAAGAGCTGAATAATCACATCCTGCCCGACGGTGTGAAGGTTATTCCCATGCTCGACCGCAGCGATCTGCTTCATTACACGTTGCACACGGTGCTGCATAACCTCGGCGAGGGGATGATCCTGGTAACGATCATTTTGTTTCTTTTCCTGGGTAATATTCGCGGTGCCTTTATCGTTGCGCTCACCATTCCGTTTGCCTTGCTTTTCGCATCCATCTTTCTCGACCTGAGCCATATCCCGGCAAACCTGATTTCACTCGGCGCGCTCGATTTCGGAATGGTCGTGGACGGCGCCGTGGTCATGATGGAAAACATCATGAGGCACTTGAGTCACGCCAGGGCCGGTTCAGCAGAAGCTGGCCGCATTACGATGAGCATGAAATCGCCGGTAGAGATGATCCGCGATGCCTCACATGAGGTTCAACGGCCGGTGTTCTATGCCATTGCAATCATCATCACCGCCTACATGCCGATCTTCACGCCGCAACGCGTCGAGGGGCGTTTGTTCCGGCCCCTGGCCTGGACAGTTGCCTTCGCACTGCTCGGCGCCATCGTGTTCTCCATTTTCATTGTGCCTGTGCTTGCAGCAATACTCTTCCCGCGCGGCGTCAAGGAGTGGCGCAACCCGGTAATGGAATTCCTGAAAGACCAATACCGCGGCGCTGTGAAATGGGCCATTGAAAATCGCTGGATCACGGTTGGCGCGGGCCTGGTTTCGCTGGCCGTCGCTCTGTTCCTTACATTCAGCGGACTCATCGGGTCAGAGTTCCTTCCGCATTTGGACGAAGGCGCCATCTGGGCGCGTGGCGCCATGGCCAACAGCGTAGGCGAGACGGAAGGCACGCGCTTCGCCCAGCAAAACCGCTATATCTTCGCCTCGTTCCCCGAGGTCACAAAGGTCGTCTCGCAAGCCGGAGCGCCCGACGATGGAACCGACACGGGAGGATTCGGCAACACGGAATACTTCGTCGACTTGAAACCCAAGGAGCAATGGCGACCGATCTTTCATCAAAATAAAGAAGAGTTGATCGCCGCGATGGATCGCGAAGTGGAGAAACACCCAGGAGCTTTCTGGAATTTCTCCCAGCCCATTGAGGACAACGTGGATGAGACGATGACCGGCACCAAGGGCGGACTGTGTGCCAAGCTATACGGGCCGGACTTGGATGTGTTGGAGGAAAAGGGCGAAGAGATCAAGGATGTTATGGCCAAAATTGATGGAGTCAAGGATCTGGGAGTACAACGCAATACGGGCCAGCCGAATATCGATCTCACCGTTGACCGCCTGGCTGCTGCGCGCTTCGGCATCAATGTGGCAGATATCCAAGATGCCGTGCAGACTGCCATCGGTGGCAATCCGGTCAGCCAAGTGTTGCAGGGAGAGGCAGTCTACAACGTGGTCGTACGCTATCAGAAACAGTACCGCGATACCAAAGAGGCTATCCAGAATATTCGCCTCCTTTCACCCTCGGGAGAGCGCGTATCGTTGGCTCAGTTGACCAAGGTTCAGGTTCGCGATGACGCCTATGATATTTACCGCGAAGACGGTTCCCGCTACCTGGCCATCCGCTTTGAGGTTCGCGGGCGCGACCTGGGCACCACGGTCAAGGAGTCCATCGACAAGATCGCCAAGAACGTGCAGTTACCGCACGGCTATCGTCTGGAATGGTCGGGAGAATACGATAGCGAAAAACGAGCCGAAGCAAGGCTGCTCCTTATCGTCCCGCTGACGGTCTTCTTGATCTTCATCATTCTCTATGCCATGTTCCGCTCCTTCAAGTGGGCGTTGCTGATTCTTCTCAACGTGGCCATGGCGCGTGTTGGAGGCTTGCTCGCTCTCTTTGTAACCGGCACATTCTTTAGCGTATCCTCCGGAGTCGGCTTCCTCGCCCTTTTTGGAGTTTCGGTTCAGACCGGTGTCATCATGCTGGAATATATCAACCAACTTCGAGCCAGAGGTTACACTCCGGCAGGCGCTGCGATCGAAGGCGCCGTGCTGAGGCTTCGCCCCATCATGATGACCATGCTGGTGGCGACGCTGGGCCTGCTTCCCGCCGCCACGTCGCACGCCATCGGTTCCGACTCGCAGCGGCCGTTCGCCATTGTCATCGTGGGAGGTCTTATCTCCGACCTGCTCTTGAGCATCTTCCTTCTGCCTACCTTGTATGTCTGGATTGCGCGTGAAGGGGACAAACTCCCAAAACCGGAGGTGGCCTTTGAAGCCTAGATCGACAGCAAATCTATCGCGATGCATGGGTAGCTGTGTGCTCGGCATTGCCAGCCTTGCAAGCGTGGCGAACGCGCAGTATACGCTCACATGGGATCAAGTGAAGGCGAAGTTCGAGGCAGTCAACCCAGTATTGAAAGCCGATGAGGCTAATGTGGAGGAGATGAAGGCCGAGGAAATCACGGCCTTTCTTCGCCCCAACCCGCAATTCACTCTAACAGCGGATGGCACGCAGATTGAGCGGCACGATGGGGTCTGGACTCCCTTCAAAGGCACGTTTGAACAGCCTAACTTCAGTTACCTGCACGAACGCGAACACAAGCGCGAGCTGCGCCTGCAAAGCGCCAAGGAGGGCACGGAGATTACCCAGTCGCAGCATGTCGACCTGGAACGCAACCTGGTCTTCGGTCTGCGCTCGGCCTTTGTGCAGACGCTGCAGGCCAAGGCCGTGCTTGAGTTGGCCAAGGCCGACCTGGAATACTACGACAAAATCATCGACATCAGCCGGGCCCGCTTCAAAGCCGGCGACCTGGCCAAGATCGACTTGGCGCGGATCGAGCTTCAGCGCGTGCAATACGAATCTGAGATCGAGACCGCGATTGTCAACTTGCGGCAGCAAAAACTTCAGCTTCTGCTGCTGCTCGACGACCGCACGCCGGTGGACCGGTTCGATGTGACCGGAGCCTTCGATCTGGACCCTGGACTGCAGCCGCTGGACGAATACCATCAGATCGCGCTCGACAACAGGCCCGACCTGCGCGCGGCGATTCAGACGATCGATCAATCGCAAACCAACCACAAACTCGCAATCTCCAATGGGTCCACCGACCCGACCTTCGGCGCGTGGTACACCTACAACTCCTCGACCAATAACCCCAATGGCCCACAGACACTCGGCCTCAGCGTCAGCATCCCGTTGCGGATCTTCGACAAGAACCAGGGCGAGAAGAAGCGCACGCTGATCGACATCGACAGGAGCCAGCAAGCCGCCGAAGCTGCCAAAGCTCAGGTCTTTAGCGACGTTGATAATGCGTACGAATTGGTGCGCAGCAATATCGCCTTGATCAAGCCGTACAAGGAGCAGTATCTCGATCAGTCAGTGTATGTGCGCGACACGGTTACGTTCGCGTACCAGCACGGAGGTGCATCGCTGATGGACTTCCTGAATGCACAAAGCGACTACCGTGTGGTGCAGCTTGCCTATCTGCAGTTGATCGGATCATATATGACCGCGGCCGGCCAAATGAATCTTGCGGTTGGACATGAAGAATTCCGATGAGTTGGGGTTGCCGACAAACAGGGTCTGGATGTTGCACGGGAATCAAGAGGCCTTCGGAGAGGAAGAATCATGAAGAGAAATGAAGTGCGCGTCTATATCGAGGAGATCGGGATTCTTCCCTCCGTGCGTGTGACAACGCAGGAACTTGCGAAATTCGCCGCAGAAACGCTCTACTCGTCGGGAATACCGATTGCGGAGATTACGCTGACTACGCCCGGCGCCCTGGCTGTCATCAACGACCTGTCTAACCGGTACCCATCCATGGCCGTGGGCGCCGGCACTGTGTTGGACGACGAGATGGCCCGCCGGTGCGTCGACGCCGGCGCAAGGTTTCTAACCAGTCCGGGGTTTGTTCCGGAAGTCGTGGCGTACGCGAAAAAAGTAGATGTCTGTGTACTGCCTGGAAGCTTGACGCCAACCGAGATTATCGCGGCTTGGAAAGCAGGCTCAGACTTTGTAAAGATCTTTCCAACAAGCCACGTGGGCGGCTTTCAATACATTCGGGCTCTCAAGGTTCCATTGCCGCAGATTCCGTTGATCGCTACGGGCGGCGTGAACCAATTGACTGCATCCGACTTCATTCTTGCCGGAGCAACCGCCATAGGCCTGGGAGCGGAATTGCTACCGAAAGAGGCCTTGCATTTTCAGCAGGAAGATCGGATCCAGGAGTTAGCAGGGAGGTTTCTCTCCAAGGTCAAGGACGCGCGCGCATTGCGAGAGACTTACTATTGATGGCGCCAGGAATGACTCCGCTCTGCGGTGCTGTCGTGGGACAGGCAAGTCCAGTTGCCTATTCCGAAAGCATATTGTCTTCTTGCTGTTCTCTTCATGCCTCCCTTACGCGTTTACCACAATACTTGAGCATGGGAGGTATTCATAAAATGCATCGCAATCTGTTTACAGCGTGGATTCTCTCCGCTGCACTTCCGGGTATTGGAAACGCTCAGGGAACTGTTTCTTCCGGGGAGAACAGCGATTACAACAGTCGTTCGCAGTTGAAACAAGTGTCGCGAGACGAACGTGCTCCGGAGCACTATAGATCTCTGGCTGACTATTATCGCGAACGCCAGAAATGCTACTTGCAGAAGGCGGCTGACGAGAAGCAGGAGTGGGAGCGAAGCGGCCAGAACATGATCGGAATCCAGCCGAAGGCTTCACGGCCAGCAGACTCGGCGAGAGGACTTTACGAGCACTACATGGCCGCGGCGGCTGAGGCCGGAAAGCTTGAGGCGAAGTATAGCCAGTTAGCGACTCCGGATATTCTTGCCAAAGTCCGTTAGCCCGTCAGGGTTTGCAGGCTCGCACGAGAGGTCGATTCTTGGATGCGTTGTCAAGGGAGTTGAGCAGACCGGCTCACTCCCTCCATGGTTCTCATAGATCCTAAATGTTTTCCTTATGCGGTCTTCACGTCTTCCCGCCTACCCTGTAGCCATGTCGCACGACAGTATCTCGACGAAAAGCAACGAAGTGCGCGGATTCAGTCATGGTTGAACGAATGCAAGTATCGAGAAGACTGCGGACTCTGTTCCAGTTCCTTGTGGCAGGTGCGGCTCTTGCCTTGCTTACATGGGGTGGGTTCCTGCTCCAGATTAATCTGCTGACCATCAGTCTCCTCTATTTGTTGATTGTCGTGGCTGCCGCGTCCTTGTTCGGTTTCTGGCAGGCGTCTCTTACCTCCATTCTTGCGGTGTTGTTGCTCGACTATTTCTTTGAGCCTCCGCTCTTCAGTTTTCAAGTAGAGAGTTCAGGCATATTTGTCGCGCTCGCAACATTCGAAGTTACCGCACTGGCAATCAGCAGATTTCACGGCCGGGAAATGCGGATTGCGCGAGAGGCGGCCATCCACCGCGCGGGGATGGAGCAACTGTACGAACTGAGCCGCAGCACCATGTTGCTGGACTTGCATCAGCCTCCCGGGCCGCAATTGTCCACTCTGATTCGAAGAATCTTCGATTTGCGCGCGGTTGCAGTATTCGATGCGAACCTGGGACGACAGGACAGAGTTGGTGAATGGGAGATTGGAGAGGAGAATCTCGCCAAAGAATGCTTCTTGCGCGACGCGGAAGAGGACGATTTGCAATCCAACCTATCGCGGCGGGTGTTGCGCTCCGGACTCGGCGTCGAGCGAGTGGGTGCGTTGGTGGTATGCGGAAAGCTGAATCCTCGAGTCGTGGATGCGCTTGCTGCGCTTGCCGCAATGGCTATCGACTGCCACCGGTCGTTTGAGAAAGAAGATCGGGCCGAGACGGCGAAGCAGACCGAGCAGTTGCGGGCCGCGGTCATGGATGCGTTGGCTCATGAATTGAAGACGCCGCTGACGGCGGTTCAAACTGCCAGTTCCGGGTTGCTCGAGTTGGGAGGGCTGACGGATTCGCAGACTGAGTTGGTGACGCTGATCAACGACGAAGCAATTCGCTTGAGCAGACTTTGCACGCGCTTGTTGGTGACTGCAAAGTTGGAAGGAAGAGAGGTCGGCCTCGAGTTGAGCGATGTGAACGCGAAGGAACTCATTCAAGAAGTACTGGCCGACTCTTCGTTGTCTTCGGAAACCGGGCGGATGGAAGTCACTGTGGACGATCCAGAACTTACGTTCAATGGCGATCGCGGCCTGTTGACGATGATCCTGGCTCAGTACATCGACAATGCGCGCAAGTACTCCGCGCCGGACACACCAATCGGCATTGCAGCCCGCAGGAGTCATACGGAGGCGTTGATTTCCGTTCACAATATTGGATCGACAATTCGGATTGAAGACCGGGAGCGGGTGTTCGATCGCTTCTACAGGGCGCCGGGTACGCGAGATTCTGTTCCGGGTACAGGCATTGGACTCTCCGTCGCCAAGAAGGCAGCGGAAGCACAACATGGACATGTGTGGGTTATTAGCGGGGAAAGGGAAGGAACGACGTTCTTTCTTTCTCTTCCAATCGGTGCAAGGAGGAAGCAATGAACACGGACCCGTTGGACGCAGGACAAGGCACGATTCTTGTGGTGGACGACGACAGTTCAACACGGCGAGCACTGCGTGCGACTTTGACAGGCATGGGCTTTACGGTTGTCGAGGCCGCGCGTGGCGAGGAAGCGTTGTCGCTGGTCCGCGTGTCGTGGTTCGATGCGGTGTTGTTGGATGTCGATATGCCGGGCATGGGAGGCGTGGAAACCTGCCGCAGTATTCGGCGCGCCATTGCGCGCTTGCCGATACTGATGCTCACGGTTATGAGCAGCGAAGACGACAAGGTGTTGGCGTTGGATGCTGGAGCCGACGATTACATTACCAAGCCATTTCAAATACGAGAATTGACAGCCAGATTGCGCTCGGCGGTTCGGCGCCGCAGTGCCCAGGACGCGAACCGCGACGCGCCCATTCGTCATGGCAGGCTTGAATTGGATCCGGTGAAATACAGGGTCATGAAGAACGGGCACTCGATCCATCTGACGCCGAAAGAATTCGAAATGCTTCACTATCTGATGATGCATCCGGGCGAACCAATACCGCACGCACGTCTGCTGAAGTCTGTCTGGGGTCCGGAATATGGAAACGAACTCGAATACCTTCGAACCTTTGTGCGTCAGCTACGCAAGAAGATTGAAGACGATCCGGCAAACCCCCAGTATCTGTTGACAGATGCCTATGTCGGCTACCGCTTCAAGGAGCAGGAGCCTGGGGCTTAGATTGTGCGCGGCCATCCATGTGGGATACAAATGTTCCCAAACAATTCCAGGGTTGAAACGGCTCGACAGCGGCTCCACCATGCCAGGGTGAGGTCTGGCCGCGGAGGACCGCGCTGCAATCGCATTTCAAGATGCGGTAGCATGACTCAAGGAATCGTGCTACTCTTGCTATTTGCGATCGAGTGTCGGGGACAAGACGGGAGTGCGTGTGGGCGTTCTGAGCAGGATAGGAATCGCGCTGGATTCGGAGCTTTTGAAAAGGTTCGATCGTCTGATCGAGAAGCGGGGCTATACGAACCGTTCCGAGGCATTCCGCGATCTGATTCGCGACCAATTGGTGGCCGTGCAGACCGCTACTCCAGATGCTTCTGTCGTGGGCACAATTACGCTCATCTACGACCATCGCGCTTCCGGTATCACCGAGAAACTGACCGAGTTGCAGCATGCACAACATGAATTGGTGGTCTCAACCAGCCACGCACACCTTGACCACGACTCCTGCCTTGAAGTGCTGATCGTCCACGGCAAATCGGCAAAGGTCGCACAGCTTGCAGACCGGCTGATTGGATTGAAGGGCGTACAGCATGGGCGCCTGGTAATGACCGTGCCTGCACATGCGACGCCGCACCATCATGGGCAGAAGTCCGAGCAGGGACACAGCCACAACCGTTGAAGCACGCAGAGACCGCAAGCCAGGGAAGAACCATGGGGCCAAGTAGCATGAAATTCCGATTCGTACTATTTCTGTTTGCCGCCATGGCCGTCAGCCTTCCCGCACCAGCAGAGACGGGAGCGGGACAGAAATCCGATACGACGACGCCGGCTGGTTTCGAAAACTCGCCGCAGGATACGATGCGACAAGTGAGCGGCGTGGTTGTCGATGAACGGTCGGCGGTCCTCGTGGGTGTCACAGTTTCAGCCGAGTGGCCGAAGGGAATCCGCACCGTGACCACCGATGGGCGGGGTGCGTTTTCGATGCGCGTGCCAATGCAGCCGGTCACATTGAGTGTGACAGGCCGGAACATCGGAACTCTTCAACGGTTTCTGACAATCGACGCAACGGCCGAGGGGCTACGGCTTCAGATTCGCTATGTGATTCCCAAAGATCGGCAGACGCTGGTGATTACCGGCACTTCTGCCGATCCGGCGATAGACCGCCGCAACGACACGGTCTACAAGAACACGCTGTTTCTTCGCGATGACCAACTTTTCGAGACCCTGGATAGCGGCATCAACGCCGGGCAGCATGAGGGCGGGGGAAAATCTCTGGAGTTTCGTCGCTTCGGATTCAATCTCGATCACGGCGGATTGAATGGAGGGCTGAAGGTTCTGGTGGATGACATTCCGCAGAATCAAGCCACGCAGGCTCACGGGCAGGGCTATCTTGGCTGGCTCAAAGCGCTGAGTCCCGAGTTAGTGGACGACGTGGACATCATCAATGGTCCCTTCAGTGCGGAGTACGGTGACTTTTCCGCACTTGGCATTATTCACATCCGGCTCAAGGAGCACCTCGACAACGAGTGGACGCTGCGCGCGCAGGGCGGATCGTTCCATGGCTATCGCACCTTTGCGGCTTACAGTCCGCCCTTGAAGAATGCCGACAGCTTTCTCTCCTGGGAGCATGCTTACACCGACGGCCCATTCAGGAACCCATTGAACTATGTGCGCGACAATGTTACTGGCAATTGCACTTTCAAGAGTAGCGACACGCAATCGCTGGGCATCAAGGTTAACGCTGGGCGTAACGATTTCAATTCCTCGGGACAGGTTCCGCTGGACCTGGTTTATTCGGGCGTCCTCGACCGATTCGGTTACATGGACCCTAGCGACGGCGGCAAGGTGCGCAAAGGCACCGCCGGCATCTACTACAAAAAAAATCTGAGCAGTAACGATACGCTGCGTATAGACGGCTATGTTACTCGTTCGCTCTTCGACTTATTCAGCGACTTCACTTTCTTTTTGAGCGACCCGATCAATGGGGATGGGATTCAGCAGCACGATTCGCGACTGCAGGAGGGCGCAAGCGCGCAATATGTTCACGCGGGCAAGTGGCTTGGACGGCCTTCACTCTTCATGGCCGGGGCAAATCTCGGCGACAACTGGATCAATGTAGATCTGTTTCATGACAAGGATCGGCAAATCATTGCGCCGGTGCTGCCAATTCCAGGCTCGCCGTTTCCGGGCAAACCATGGACCGAGGCGAATGTGCACATCACGAATCCGGCGGTGTATGCCCAGCAGGGTTTGGACTTCAAACACCTGCACCTGGATCTCGGTTTGCGCTATGACGAGTTTCGTTTCGATTTAACCGACCGGCTTGTTGCTGCCAATGATGGGACAAGTCACGCCAATGCAGCCGAGCCCAAACTGAATATCGTATACACTCCGAGCAATCGCCTCCCGCTGGCGCTCCACTTCAACTTCGGCCGTGCAGTCACGAGTCAGGATGCGCGCGGCATGGCACTTGAACACACTGCTCCCAAAATCGCCACTACGAACTTTTACATGCTCGGCTCGTCGCATCAGATGAAGCGCTTCTCGGCCAGCACGGATGTGTTCCTGATCGACCGCCAGCATGAGGACGTTTACGATCCAGACAATGGCACGATGGAATACCAAGGTCCGAGCCGCTCGTATGGATGGGAGGCGAAGACCTCATTGCAATTAGTCGAGCACGTGAGTTGGAACGCAGGCCTTACACAGGTGTCGAATGCATTCTATCTCGGGACTTATCCACGCGATTATGTTGATAGCGCACCTCACTCGGTGGCTAACTCCAGCCTGACAGTCAGCGAGTGGCGTGGACTTTACAGTTCCTTGCGTTATCGCCATATCGGCCGTTACCTGGTGGTGAACCCCGACTACACTGCGGACACGGCGTCTCTGTCTGCGGCGGCGCCCTATACCAATCCCTATGAAACTCATGCAGCAGGATTGGACGTGCTTGATTTCTCTGCTACGAAGAAGCTATTTCGTGGTCTGGAATGGAATCTGTCAATCGACAATCTGAATAACAAGCATTATTACGAGACTCAGAATTTCTTCTACTCGCGCGTAACTCCCAACGCACCGATTGAGGCGCGCGTTCACGGCACACCGGGTTATCCAATCGGTTTCACGACCGGACTCACCTGGCGATTCGAATAATCGTCAGGGTACTCGGCCCTGCGCGTTTTGTTTGCATGTGAAACGAAAGTTCTTATGGATGGCAAGCTAACGAGGATCAGCAATATAGGAAATGGATGTGAGCCGCTTTTCGAATGTTTACGGCGGTGCTATAACAAAGTGAATAGAATGAGCGGGAACGGTCTAGCCCTGGCCGGACGCGCCCGACCAACATCGGCACTTCAGGCTGCCGAAAAGGGAGTTCACCCGAATGAGTACTTCCGCACGCTACAAATCCAGCCTTCCGGGAAAGATGATTGATGTAGTCCGGATAGCGGCAGGCCTGTCGATTTTGGCTCTCCCTCTTTTCACACCACGGGCTGCCCTTGCGCTGGGTCAACCGAAGATGGTGGAGACCGAGACGACTGCGGGAAACCTTCGGCTCGTTGTGGCAGGGAGAGCTGCAACACTGGTCGTCGACAGCGGCGACTTCCCAGGAGTCATTCGTGCAGCTCACGATTTGCAGGCCGATATAGAGCGGGTCAGCGGCGTGAGGCCTGCCCTTGTCGAGGACGGCAAGGCCCCCGGCCGTGAGTCCATTCTGATTGGGACCATTGGCAAAAGCAGCCTCATCGACCGTCTCATTCGCGCCCACAAGATCGATGTCTCGCAAGTGCAGGGCAAGTGTGAGTCCACGCTGACGCAAGTGGTGGAGCATCCGCTGCCGGGTGTAGCCCGCGCTCTGGTGATCGCCGGCAGCGATAAGCGGGGCACGATCTTCGGCATCTACGATCTGAGCGAGCAGATCGGCGTCTCTCCCTGGTATTGGTGGGCCGATGTTCCGCCCGAACGCCACGAGGCTCTGTTCGTGAAGGCGGGCCGATGGGTCGAGGGCGAGCCAGCGGTGAAGTATCGTGGCATCTTTCTGAACGACGAGGCGCCGGCATTGACCGGCTGGGCGAAAGAGAAATTCGGCGGGCTCAATCACCAGTTCTACGAGCACGTATTTGAGTTGCTACTTCGTCTGCGCGCCAATTATCTTTGGCCTGCTATGTGGAATAACGCCTTCAACGAGGATGACCCGCTGAATCCGAAGCTGGCCGACGAATACGGCATCGTGATGGGGACCAGCCACCACGAGCCGATGCTGCGGGCGCAGCAGGAGTGGAAACGCCACGGGAGCGGACCTTGGGACTACTCCGCGAACGGCGAAGTATTGCGGAAGTTCTGGGAAGACGGGATAGAACGCAACAAGAATTACGAGAGCACCATTACCGTCGGCATGAGAGGCGACGGCGACGAGCCGATGGCGGAAAGCGAAAACATCGCGCTGCTGGAAAAGATCGTGGCCGACCAGCGCGCGATTCTGGCCAAGCATCGCACACCTACGCTCGAGGCCGACCCCAAGGTTTGGGCACTTTATAAAGAGGTGCAAGGTTACTACGAGAAGGGCATGCGCGTCCCCGACGACGTTACCTTGCTCTGGTCAGACGATAACTGGGGCAATATCCGCCGTCTGCCCACGCCGGAAGAGCGCCAGCGCGTGGGCGGCGCCGGCGTCTACTACCACTTCGACTACGTGGGCGATCCGCGCAACTATAAATGGCTTTTGACGGTGCCGATCCCCAAGGTCTGGGAGCAGATGAATCTGGCCAAAGCCTATGGGGCCGACCGGATCTGGATCGTGAATGTGGGCGACCTGAAGCCCATGGAGTTTCCCATCGAGTTCTTTCTCACCTATGCGCGTCATCCCGAGCAATGGGGACGGGATGACCTGCGCAAGTTCACGGAAACGTGGGCCGCGCGAGAATTCGGACCGCAATTTGCCGCCGAGGCCGCGGAGCTGGTGTCTCTCTACACAAAGTACAACGGCCGCCGCAAACCGGAGCAGTTGGAGCCGGACACTTTCAGCCTCACGGCTTACCACGAAGCCGAACGGATTGAGCAGGAGTGGAAATCCCTGACAGAGCGTGCCGAGCGCCTTTCCGCGCAACTCCCGCCCGAGCGGCGCGACGCGTTTTTCGAGCTGGTGCTCTACCCGGTGAAGGCCTCGGCCATTGTGAACGAACTTTCCATCGAGGCGGGCCGCAATCGGCTCTACGCCAAACAGGGCCGGGCCAGCGCTAACGATGCCGCGGCTTCTGCGCGCGCCCTCTTTGCCGCCGACGCCGCCTGGACCGACCAGTACAACCACGGGTTGCTCAACGGCAAGTGGGATCACATGATGGACCAAACCCACATCGGCTACACCTATTGGCAGGAACCAAGAATCAATGCGATGCCGGCGGTGAGCGAGGTGCAGCCTTTGCACTCCGCTCATATGCAAGTGGCTCCCGAGGGCTCAGCCGGGACCAACGAAACCTGGGCGGCCAAGATGGAATTGCCCGCCTTCGATGTGTTCAATCGGCAGCGATATTCCATCGATCTGTTCAACAGCGGCGATGTGCCTTTCGAGTTCACAGCCGTTGCCGACCAGCCATGGATTCATCTAAGCCAGGAATCTGGAACAGTCGCCAAGGACGTGCGGCTTTGGGTGACCGTGGATTGGAACCTGGTTTCGAATGCAACTGAGAGCGGCTCAGTGGTTCTTCAACAAAGGGGTGGTCCTGCAGTCCGCGTTCGTGTGCAAGCTTTCAAACCCGCCACTCCCGAGCGCGATTCGGTGGAGGGATTCGTCGAGGCCAATCACTACGTCTCCATCGAGGCTGAGCACTTTAGCAGGAAGAGCAGCGCAAACGGCGTGAACTGGGAGGTGATTCCCGGCTTCGGCGAAACGCTTTCGGGCATGAGCGTCTTTCCGGTGACCGCGCCCAGCTTCGATCTCGCGCAGCAGGCTCCGACGCTGGAATACCGGATGTGGCTTTTCGACAGTGGCACGTTCAACGTTGAAGCGACACTGGCTCCCACTCTGAACTTCGTTCCGGGGCGCGGGCTGCGCTTTGCTGTGTCCTTTGACGATCAGCCGGCGCAGATGGTGGATGCGTTGAAACAGAACACCAACGCCGACTGGTCCAAGGCAGTCAGCGACGGCGTGCGGCGCGTCTCTACGGCTCTGAAAATCGACGCTCCCGGCCCGCATACGCTGAAGGTCCGGATGGTCGATCCAGGCATCGTGCTTGAAAGGCTTGTCGTCAGCCAAGGAAGCATTGCGCCCAGCTATCTGGGACCGCCGGAGAGCTTTCGCGGTCATCCGGCGGCGAGTGAGATTGTAGAAAAGCGCTGAAGGTTGCGCCTGCGGGTCAGGGCTTTAAGCCGACGCCAGTTCGCGTACCTGGGCCAGGATCTTGAGATAGGCGCGCGCCGCCTCGGTGACCAGGGTTGGTGAGCCGGCATCGATGGCCGCCAGATTCACCAGGTCGCTTCCAACGCCCAGGGCGCGCGCGCCGGCGCGAAGAAAGCTCTCGGCCGTCTGCAGAGTCACGCCGCCGGTGGGGATAAGCTTCAGAAACGGGAAGGGCGCCAGAAGCGACTTCAGATAACTGGCGCCACCCATGGCCGAGCAGGGAAAGATCTTCACGTAGTCCGCACCGGCATTCCAGGCCGTAATGACCTCGGTGGGCGTGAGCGCGCCGGGAATGGAGAGCTTTCCCCGGACCTTGGTTGCCTCGATGACCGCGGGGTGGAAGCTGGGGCTGACCACGAATTCAGCGCCGGCATCGATGGTGGCGGCAGCCTGGTCGGCGGTGGTCACCGTCCCCGAGCCAATCAGAAGCGTCGCTCCGTATTCTTTCTTGAGCTCGCGCAGCACATCGACCGCGCCGGGAACGGTCATGGTGACTTCAACCACGGTCACGCCCCCGGCGATCATGGCGTTGACGATGGCATGAGCCTGAACGGCGTTGCGCGCGCGCAGCACGGGAATCAGGCCAACGCGCTCGATTGTTTCTGCAGTGGTTTCGGGCATTTCTTCTCCTATGCGATGCGGCTCTAGTGTCTTGTCTCAGATATTCCTGCAACAGAGGATGCTGTCATTCTGAGCGAACGGGGCCCCAAACGTTTTTCAGTTTGGGGGTGGTGAGTCGGAGAATCTGCGTTTCTGTATGCGCAAAACCCTTCAAACAACTTCTAAGACAGGACACTAACGGGCGATCCTGGCCGACCCGCCCTTTATGATACGTTCGACCTCGGCCAGTGAGGCCATACTGGTGTCGCCGGGGGTGGTCATGGCCAACGCGCCGTGGGCAACGCCACAGCGAACGGCCCAGTCGATGGGCTTGCCGGCGAGCAATCCATAGATGAGGCCGGAGGCGAAGCTGTCACCGCCGCCGACGCGGTCGAAAATATCAATTTCGCGCTGGGGGACGTGGACAATCTGGTCCTCGTAAAGCGCAATCGCGCCCCAGGCATTGCGACTTGCCGATTGCGCGGTGCGCAAGGTGCTGGCAATGAGTTTCAGGTTGGGGTAGCGCGCGGCCACTTCGCGGAGCATCTCTTCGTATCCGGCAATGGGCAACTCGGCAAAGTCCTCGCTGACGCCCTTGATTTGCACGCCGAGCATGGCGGAGAAGTCTTCTTCGTTGCCCAGCAGTAGGTCGACCTTGCGCACCAGTTCGCGGTTCACTTCCTGGGCTTTCGCCTTCCCGCCGATGGATTTCCAGAGCGAATCGCGGAAGTTCAGGTCGTAGGAGACGGGGGTTCCGTGCCGGCGTGCGGCGTCCATGGCCTCCACGGCAACTTCGGCGGTCGAGCCGGAGAGCGCAGCGAAAATGCCGCCGGTATGAAGCCACTTCGCGCCGTTCGCAGAGCCGAAAATCGATTCCCAATCGAAGTCGCCAGGCTTGACCTGGCTGATGGCAGTCTGGCCGCGGTCGGAGCAGCCTGCGGCGGCGCGCACGCCAAATCCACGCTCGGTGAAGTTGAGGCCGTTGCGGACTTCGCGGCCGACGCCGTCGTAGGGCACCCATTTCAGCAGCGATGGGTCCACGCCGCCCTGCAAGATGAGGTCTTCCACCAGGCGGCCGACAGGGTTTTCGGCCAATGCCGTGGCAATGGCTGCCTTCAACCCGAAACAGCGGCGCAGCCCGCGGGCCACGTTGTATTCGCCGCCGCCCTCCCAGACTTGAAACTGACGGGTGGTGTGAATGCGGCCTTCGGCGGGATCGAGTCGCAACATGACTTCGCCCAGGCTCACGCAGTCCCAGCGGCGGGCAGACTCTGGAATCACGATTTTGTTCATGGCACCTACTAAACAGTGAGTTGACCCATTATCGCATTGGCCGGGGTGCGGCGTAACCCGCAAGCCCTGCAGTAAATCGCATTAGGCGAGAATATCCCTGAAAATGGGACCCGCTTCATGCCGGCAAAAACTCCGAGCGCGCCTGCTAGAAACAGCGAGGTTAACGATACATGTAAAGATGAACGCGGCGGATAGAGAATTTGCCCGGCGGCAGCTGTAAATGCCTTCCTTGATTGTCGTCGTCGCCATTGAGATTCCTGCCGGGCTTCCACACCCCGTCAACGACCTTCCCCTCCCAGATGGAATCGATGCCGGCGATAGACTTGACCCCGTCCCGCACTCCAAACACAATGTTCATCCCGGTCCCCGCCACCAGGAATTCTTCGGCAGAGAGTTGGATAATGACTCCGCCATGGGCTCCGGGCCATTCCGTCTCAGCCTTTGCCCCCACCGATATCGGAGCAGGCTCCTTGAAGCGGACGTTGAAAGTGTAATCGCCCAAAGTGAACTTCTGCTCGGTCAGATCGGCCGTTCCGTCGAAATGCGATGGCGCCCGAAGGCCCACCATCCGCCCGGTCCCCTGATTGGCAAGAATCAGAGGCGTGAGTTGGGAGACGACCGCGTAGGCGTCTCCCAAGGCCTGTTGTTCCTCCGGCTTCAGGAACTCCGGCGCGTAAACCGAGAATCCCATGGCATCGAGTTGACCATATGCATAAAAGCCGTTAGCCGCCATTTCCGCAGCGTCGACCCGGCCGGTCTCGGGAACAAAGAGCGGATTGCCGGGCCGATCATACTGCTTCGCCCACTCGACAAAGTTCGGGAAATAGAGGTCCGGAGACAGGAAATCGATGGCAGGTGCGGCAGCGCGCCAAATGTCGAACAAATGCGGCAAAGGCCCGCCGCTCGGATACTGCCCGGGCAGTTTCCCCGGCCTCACCAAGGCCGCGTTGACGAACATGGGCAGCGGGTAAACTGCTTTTCCCCGGGCGGCAACTTGCCCGGTAAAGTGCCCCTCCGTCCAGGCGGTAAACAACTCATCGGTCATGGCCCCGGTCCCAAAGGTGTCAGGCCAATTCGCCCCAGCCTTCGACCCGTGGGTCTCCCAGGCCTGCTTGAGCTGCGGCGCAAGCGAATCGCGGTTTTTTGAGAGATAGTCCGTCAGCGGTGCGGGTACAGGTGCCAGGAAAGCGGCGTTTGCCAAAGCGCCATGGTCCCGTGGTTCGGGGATCATGCCGACTTCGTTCTCCACCTGGATCATGAGGACGGTCCGATCAGCCGAATCGATCGCTTTCAAATGCTTCATCAAGGCCACGAAAGCCGCGGAATCCGCCTCCTGCGTCTCCGGGCTCAGCGCCGAGAGGATTTCAAGGCTGGCGCCGTCTGCGCGTTGCGCGCGGGGAAATCGGTCCTGATCTCGTTTGACCCAGGCAGGGACATAACAAGACATGCTGTTCTTCCAGGTCCCAAACCACAGCAAGACCAGTTTGAGGTTGTGCTTGCGAGCCCCGTGGATCAAGCCATCGACGGTTGCGAAGTCGAAATTGCCGTGCTCCGGCTCAATCGCCTCCCAGTAGACCGGCGCCAGAACCGTATTGAAGTGCATGGCGGCCACTTTTGGCCAAATCGAGTCGAGATAATCGAGGCTCGAGGCTGAGGAGTTCTCGAGTTCGCCTCCCCGGATCAGGAAGGGCTCGCCATCGACGACAATCTGGCTCACGCCGTGCTGATGGACGATTCGCGGTATCGGCTGTTGAGCCGGGCCGGCGCCCAGCACCTGCGTCCCGGCAAGCGAAACAGCGGCAGCCAGCGCAAGCGCAAGGGGGCTTAGCCTGCGGGCAAAGAATGGAGCGGGCGTCTCCAAATCAAGCAGTCTCTGCCACTTCGTGCAACCATGTGCCTGTTGGGCGCCAAGCCTGCGAATCATTGTGCCTGAACCTCATCTGTGGGTGGCCGCGGATTTCGACCGGTTCGCCAACTATAGCAATTCCAGAATGACTGTACCCAGGAACCGCAGCGTTCAAGTCGACGCGACCACAAGGAGCGGCGACCCTGCACGATGCAAGATAGGGCACACCTATTCTGGAATCGCTCTAAGGAGTTTTCGACTACAAAACAGCATACGATAGGCACCCTGGGCAACCTGAGAACCCGGTTGTATCCTTCAAAGAAGCAATCTTCGAATGTAAACGTCCAAAAAAAATGCGCTCCAGGTGAGCGCTTTTTTCTCTTGACATTCTTTCTCGCACGTCACTATAGTTCGCTTGCCGTATTAAAGCCTTCCGCAAATAGGGATCTTCGCGCAAGGCACAAAGGATCTCGTTCAGTTCGCTAAAGGCACTGCTTGCCGGAGTTTAGCTGCCGGCAAGAGGCAGGGAAGCTCATGGACTCTGGAGGCAATATGACCAAACGAAGTCTCTTTAGTTGGATAGGCAAACGTATGCTACGGGAAACGACTTCACATGCAGGCCCGGTGCGACCCGTCGCGCTGATTCTGGGCCTGGCAATCGCGCTCCTCGCAAGCCCCAGGGCCGGCGCACAGGTGCTCTACGGCTCCTTGGCCGGAGTCGTAACCGACCCCAGCGGCGCTGTCATCGCAGGAGCAAAGGTAAGTGCGATCGAGATGCAAATGGGCATCCGGCAGGAAACGACTACCGAAAACAGTGGCCTTTACCGTTTTGCCGAACTGCTGCCCGGAGTCTGGAAGATCACTATTTCTGCCAAAGGGTTCAATTCAGCAGAAACCCGGGATATCCAGGTCAATGCCAATTCTTCCGCTCGTGTGGATGAAAAGCTGTTGATCGCCAGTGCCCAGACAAGCGTCACGGTGACCACGGCGCCCGCGGAAATGCAAACCGATCGCGCCGATGTGCACATGGATATTTCCCAGGAGGAGTTGCAAGAGCTGCCTTCGATCGGATCGGAAGGAAAGAACTTCCAAGAACTCTTGCGGATTATCCCCGGCGCAACCCTGCCCGCGGAGAACAACTCCGCCGCAGGAAACCCCTCGCGAGCCATGACGAGCAACGTGAATGGCCAGTCCTCTCAAGGCAACAACACCCGCATCGACGGTATTTTGGACGCTTATCCGTGGTTGCCCAATAACGTGGCTTATGTCCCTCCATCGGACTCCGTCGAGATGGTCAATATCGCGACCAATTCCTTTGACGCCGAGCAGGGCATGGTCAACGGAGCCGCTGTCAACGTCCAGACCAAATCCGGGACAAACCACTTCCACGGCGATGTTCACGAGTTTCATACCGACGACCAGTTGAAGAACCTGACCTACTTCACCAACCCGGCCACTTTCAAACGGCCGGTCAACATCTTCAACCAATTTGGCGGCGCGGTCGGCGGCCCCATCAAGCGGGATAAGCTCTTCTTCTTCGGAGACTGGGAAGCGACCCGCCAGGTGCAGGCGCCCGCCGGAGGCAATCCGCAAACTGTGCCCAACTTGGGCCTGGTTGCAAGCACCGCCGCCTCGGCCGGATTCTTCGATTTTCGCCCCTTCCAGACAACCACCTACGGCTTGGTGGATAGCGCCGGCAACCCTGTGCATATTTACGATCCACGCACGGGAAATGCAGACGGCACTGGCCGTGCCCCCATCTCCTGCAACGGCGTCGTCGACACGATGTGTGTATCCGACGTCGACCCGGCGGCTATGACCTTGGCCAAGCTGATTCCCGCACCGACTGCGGGGTATGCGAATCTGGGGACCAATAACTATCTCGATACAGCCAAGGGCTTCTTCAACCGCGACAACTACGACGCGAAGGTCAACTTCGTCCCCAACCAGAATTCCACGTACTTCGGACGGTTCAGCTTCTCGAATGGCGATATCTTCGATCCTCCGTCACTGGGGCCGGCTGAAGGCAATGCAACCAATGGCGGCCAGTTGGGCAATGCCTTCACGCATATCTACGTGATCGGCTTTGGGGCTACCCATACCTTCACGCCGACTGTGCTGCTCGACGGAAACCTGGGCTACACGCGGCAGCGCCTGGATGCGCAGTCCACCGACATCGCGACAGACAAGGATTACGGCCTCACCACCCTGAAGATTCCCGGAACCAACAATGCGGCGAGTCCGAACGACCAGCTCTATTGGGGAATTCCGGCCTTCCAGTTCGCAACATTCACCAACCTGGGCAACCCGAATACCGGCAATCCGTTCCTTTTCCGCGACAACCAGTTCATCGCAAACGCGAATCTCACTTGGATCAAGCGGCATCACGAGGTCCGCATGGGAGGCGAATGGGATCATACGCAGATGAATCACTTCCAGCCGCAGGGTGGCTCGTTCCAAACGGCGCGCGGCTCCTTCAGAATGACAGGCGTAGCTTCTGAGCAATTGAGCCTCAACAGTAGCGGAAAGGTCGTAACGACGGACGCTCCCAAGACGCTTCAATATAACTCTTACGCCGATTTCCTGTTGGGCCTGCCCGAAGAGACCGGCCATGCGATTCAGAACAACAACCCAATCGCACTGCGCTGGTCCCAGACCGCACTCTACATTCGCGACAATTGGCAGGTTACGCCCCAGCTGAGCTTCAACTTTGGCCTTCGCTGGGAATTCTACCCGTTTGCTTATAGCGATCACGGCAAGGGCGCCCGCCTCCTGGACCCGTCGTCCATGCAGGTATTCATAGGTGGGTATGGCGAAACTCCCAAGGGTGACGGCATGAAGGTCGGCATTGGAGAGTTTCTGCCTAGGCTCGGCATTGCATACAAGGCTACGAACTCAACGGTTGTCCGCCTGGGTGCTGGAATCGGGGCAGACAGTAACAACTGGCGCTTCCTCAGGAATGACTATCCGGCGGTCACCATCTCCGACTTTACGGGTCAAGCAACCGGCGGAAGTGCCAACTACAATCAGTACGCTCCCGCGGCCACCTTTACGGGCTTTAACGCAAAAGGCCCATACGCGGCGCTGCCGCAAGGCATCGTTCCAATACCTCTGCCCAATATTTCCAGCGGTTCCATCCCGCTGCCAAACGGGATCGGCACCACGACAGTTCAGAATCCGAGTTTCCGACGCGGGTACATCTATTCGTACAACTTCACCGTCGAGCAGCAGTACAAGGGCTTTGTGATCGATGGTGGTTATGTTGGGTCGCGGGAGATACGTCCGCTGACCAATATGAACATCAATGCCGCGACGCCGGGCGGAGGATCTACCGGACGGGCGCTCAATGCAAAGTTCGGTGGCAGTTGGTCGGATATAAACCAGTTGACTCCCATCGGACACAGCTACTACGACTCGCTGCAAACCAAGGTATCCCGGCGCATCGGACATGCCTCGACTGCAGGTCTGGTCTACACCTGGGCGAAGGCAATTGACTATGAAGATAACGAGGAGCTGAGTTCCCTCACCTTCCCTGCCCCCGGCTATTTCGCCAAGAACAAGGCAGTGGCTGGATTCGATCGCAACTACAACTTTGAGACCTACTGGCTCTACGACCTTCCTTTTGGGAAAGGCCAGCGCTTCGCAACACAAGGAATTCCGGCCGCAATATTGGGTGGCTGGACCTTCAGCGGCGTCTTGAGCCGCCTTTCCGGAACTCCATTCAATGTTACCGACAGCGGCGCCGGCGCCACCAACTTGAATGCGCCCGGAAACACCCAAACCGTCAACATCGTCGGCGCGCTCAAGACCACCAAGAGCAAGCCGAATTTGAACCCGAGCAACTGCGTGGTCGGTGACCTTACCTGCAGCTACTTTGATACGTCGGCATTTGCGCGCGTATCGGCAACCGCGACCTTCGGCACTGCCGGGCGCAGCATCTTGCGCGGGCCTGGCTACTTCGACCTCGATAGCACGATCTACCGGAACTTCAAGATCAGAGAGTATCTGACCTTCCAGTTTGAAGCGGACGCGTTTGGCGTCACCAACACGCCCCACTTCGGCAACCCGACAGCCGATCTAAACAGCTCGAACTTTGGCAAGGTCACCGGCCTTTCGTCCACTGCGAATGCCTCATTGGGAGGCAGCGGCGGCGAACGTCAATGGTGGTTCGGCGGCAAGTTCATCTTCTAACGACCTCGTGAAGATGAGGGGCGCGCCGCCGGCAGGGCGCGCCCATTTCTCAACATCCGACAAGTTTGCTCGGTTAAACTCGCGAGAAGACGTACCCTCGCGTTCTCGCGAGGGTCTCACTAACTTTACTTCCAAAACGCGGTTCGGTGATGGATCGAGGATGACAAGAAGGGAGCACCGGTCCAAAGCCGGCCAACCTGCCTGCCTGCGCTCGACTTGTGTCCTCGGTGCCTCAAGGAGCATCGATTCTCGAACTTATGGAGTTGTCTGTCATGGACAATGGCCCCTTGCTATGAAACGCGGCCATGGAGAGGAATTGCATGGCACAGGCTCCTTCAACTCAAGCAAGAAAATCAAGCGGCGGCATGAGGCGCGTGGACCTCAAGAATGTCCAGCTTGGTTCCAATGAGATCGGCCGCAAGATCAATCGCGATATTGTCCTGCAGTTGATCCGCACCATACAGCCCATTTCCAGAGCGGATGTCGCGCGCTTATCTGGTCTCCAGCGCAGCACGGTGTCCGAGATCGTCGATCAGCTGCTCAGCGAGGGTTGGATAGGCGAAGGGCCGAACAGGCCCACGGCTCGTGGCCGCCATCCACGAATGCTCACGCTGAATGACGCGCTTGCAATCTTGGCTGTGGATATCCATCCTGGGCAGGCCGTCGTCGCGTTGGTCGATTTGAACGGCCGCATCCTCTCCTCTTCCAGTTTGCCGGTCGGCAATGATCCATCCTTGGCAACCAGGTCGATCGTGGTTTGTTTGAAGCGCCTTCGCGATTCATTTCCAGGCAAATCAATCGAAGGCATCGGTGTTAGCGTGCCGGGACGGGTAAGCACAAAGACCCACCGCCTCGCTTTTGCCCCGAATTTGAGATGGTCCGGCTTTGACTTGAAACATGAGATCGAAAAAGAGATGGGATTGACCGTGGAAATTGAAAATGCGGCCAATTCATCGTTGATCTCGGAGCTTTGGTTTGGCCGCATGGACGGAGTTCGGAATGCATCGCTGATCACTGTTTCCGAGGGAATCGGCGCAGGCATTCTGGCCGACGGCGTGCTGATCAGGGGCCACGACGGCACAGCAGGAGAATTCGGACACATACCGCTCGCATCGCAGGGCTTGCTCTGCGGATGCGGCCAGGTTGGGTGCTGGGAGACGGTTGCCTCAAACAGTGCGGCAGTCCGGTATTACAAGGAACTGAGCCCGAAGTCGAAAGAAGTCGCCTTTGAAAGCTTGCTGAGTCTTGCCGACGAGGGAGATCGGCACGCAGCACAGGCAATCGAAAAGCAAGCTTCATTTCTGGGCCAGGGAATGCGCATGTTGGCATGTGCGTTTTCGCCGGAAGTCATATTCCTGGCCGGAAGCCTGGTCTCCGCCTGGAAGAGATTCGAACCGATTATCGAGAAAGAACTAGCCAACCCACCTCTACCCGGCATGAAGCCACGCCTCCAGCCTACCTACGAAGGCAGCCTGGCGCGTTTGCGCGGAGCGGCTGCTGTTCTTCTACAGAGGCATTCGGGTATGCACGATCGCAGGCAATTGGCCGCACAGCACGACTCGATGCCGGCCTGACCTGCGCCGTCCTTGGAAGCTGTATTGAAGCTTCTCCTGGCGTGAAAGGGCACGACTTCAGTCGCGCCGCAAGTGGCTGAAAACAGGAAGGGCTTTAGCCCCTGAGGGACGGGCTCTTGGGGCTTATCGCTCGCTGCGGAACAGTTTTATACAGGTTCTTGGATCTTGCTCCATTCGCTTACAGCACATCTCCAACCAGTTCGGGGTGCCTGGTCTGCAACCAGACGAACACTCTCTGCTGCAGTTGGGTGGCAACCGCGATCATCTGCTCCAGCTCTTCGCCGGTCACGTTGCAGGCCATGTCGTAGCTCGTGGCGTTTCTCTTCTTTGAGAACTCCCGCAGGCTTTGGATCAGCGCGGTATCGGCCCCAATGGTCATCTCCAGCGAGTCCAGCGTCTCCAGGTGGTGGCTCAGCCGCTGCGATGAGCGAAATCCGGAAGCCCGCAATGCTGTGGTTGCCGCCATCCGCGCCGCATTGAATGCCGCCTCAAAACGGCGGTCGTTCGAGATAAGCGAAACGCCGGCATCCTTCAGGTCACGGTCTACGATTTGCAGCAGCCCGGCGATTTCTTCCTTGCTGGTCGGCTCCGTCTTCACCCAGCCGAACTCAGCCCACTTTTCCAAACTCATCTTCTTCTCCGATTTCCAACATACTCTTTCATGCGCACCGGTCCGCCCGCACAGCAGGCTTTCAGCCGGTCTGCTCTACCTCCGTGAACGCACGGTTACAAGGATCATTACAGAATCATAACTGGAATTCTTGCCCTTTGGCTTTCGCGACCTTTTCCGCCGCCGCTATGCCGTACCAGGGATGCTAATGACCCCGGCGCTGGCTCTTGTACGGAGCTTCCTCTCTTTAACTCAATGCCACGCCCAGACCGCTTATCATGCCAAATGGAGGCATCCAACCCATGAATCTCACTGCCAACACTATCCTGATCACCGGCGGCGGAAGCGGCATTGGCCGCGGACTCGCCGAGGCACTCCACGCTCTCGGCAACCAGGTCATCGTCGCGGGCCGCCGCCAGCAGGCGCTGGACGAAACCACCGCGGCCAACCCCGGCATGAAGTCGCTCACCCTCGACATCGAGAGCCCGGCCGCCATCCGCTCCTTTGCCACGCAAATCGCCGCGGACTTCCCTGCCCTCAACGTGCTCGTCAACAACGCCGGAATCATGCGTGTCGAGAAGCTGCTGTCGCAGCAAGAGGATCTGGCCGATGCCGAAGCCATTGTTACCACCAACCTCTTGGGCCCCATCCGGCTCACCGCCGCCCTGTTGCCGCTGCTACAGAAGCAGCCGGCATCAGCCATCCTCAACGTCTCCTCGGGGTTGGCGTTTCTTCCCCTTACGCTGACGCCAACCTATTGCGCCACCAAGGCCGCGATCCACTCCTACACGCTGTCGCTGCGCTACCAACTGCGCTCGACCACCACCGAGGTCGTCGAGTTGATTCCACCCTACGTCGCCACTGACCTGATGAGCGGAGCCTCCGATCCCCGCGCCATGCCGCTGGACAAATTCATCGCCGAAGTGATGGAGATCTGGAAGTCCCAGCCCACGCCCGCCGAGATATGCGTCGAAAACGTGAAGGGGCTACGGTTCGCCGCGGAAACCGGCAAATTCAACACGATCTTCGAAGGCCTCAATGCCGCCATGGCAGACGTCCACTAGAAGCAAGCCCTTCCGCGCGCGCTTCGCTGGGGAATCTGCGAGGCGCGGTGCCGTCAGCCCTTTCGGGCGCAGGCAACGCGGGGAATGCCCTGCAGGTCGGGTAGGAACTCGATCTGCTGGAAGCCGGAGCTAGCCAGCAGGTAGGCGACGGCAGGCGACTGTTCAAAGCCGATTTCCAGGATCAGGAATCCGTCTGAGTTGAGTACTGCAAAGGCTGCGGGGATCAGCCGCCGGTAGATTCCCAGGCCATCGCGATCTGCGAACAGCGCCAAAGCCGGCTCGAAATCCCGCACTTCAACGGCCAGCGAATCGCGATCGATTGCGGGAACATAGGGTGGGTTGGAAACCACGATGTCGAAACACTCCCGGGCGACAGGCGCCAGCAGGTCGCCGCGAAGAAAGCGGATTTGCACGCCATTGCGGGTGGCGTTTTCCGCGGCGACGGCCAAGGCGGGCGCGGAGAGGTCGATGGCTGTTATGTTGGCTTCGGGGAGTTGCTGGGCCAGCGTGACGGCAATGGCGCCCGAGCCTGTGCCGACGTCCACCATGCGCGGACTCGAATAGGATGCTGCTGCTTGCAATGCCTTTTCCACCAGGTGCTCGGTCTCGGGCCGCGGAATCAGCACATCGGATGAGACCCAGAAGGGCAGGCCATAGAACTCGGTTTCGCCCAAAATGTACTGAATCGGCTCGCCCCCAAGGCGGCGCTCGATCAGGGCTTTGTAAAGTTCCCCTTCGGCCGTACGGAGACATTCTTTCCAGCGGGCCAGCAACCCAGCCCGCTCCTGGTGAACTACATGCAGCAACAACAACTCGGCATCGCGATGGGCGTTGCCGGGATGCGGGCTGGCCAGCAGAACCTCTTCACCCTTGCGGAGCCATTCGTGCAGGGTCATCCCGGTCAGCTCGCCTGGGTGTTGTCTGCCTTCAGTTGCTCGGCCTGGTAGTGCGTGATCAGGGCGTCGACAATGGGTTGCAAGCGGCCTTCCATCACCTGATCCAGCCAATGGAGGGTAAGTCCGATGCGGTGGTCGCTGACGCGATTTTGCGGAAAATTATAGGTGCGGATCTTCTCGCTGCGGTCGCCGGTGCCCACCTGCGACTTGCGCTCTTTGGCCAAAATGGCATTCTGCTTGTCCATCTCCTGCTCATACAAGCGGGAACGAAGCACGCGCATGCCCTTTTCGCGATTCTTGATCTGCGACTTTTCGTCCTGGCAACTCACCACCGTGTTGGTGGGGAGGTGCGTGATACGGACGGCGGAGTACGTGGTATTAACCGATTGGCCGCCGGGACCCGACGAGCAAAAAGTGTCGATCCGGATGTCCTTGGCTTCGATCTTGACATCCACCTCCTCAGCCTCTGGCAGCACCGCGACGGTGATGGCCGAGGTGTGTACGCGGCCCTGGGTCTCGGTAGCCGGAACCCGCTGCACGCGATGCACGCCGCTCTCCCACTTCATCTGCGAGTAGACACGCTCGCCTTCAATGATGGCGATGACTTCCTTGAAACCGCCCACGCCCGACTCGGACATGGAGAGCACTTCGATCTTCCACTTGTGCTGTTCGGCAAACCGCTGATACATGCGGAAAACCTCGGCGGCAAACAGCGAGGCCTCGTCGCCGCCAGTGCCGGCGCGGATTTCCAGGATGACGTTCTTCTCGTCGTTCGGATCCTTGGGCAGCAGCAGGATCTTGATCTCATCCAGGAGCACCGGTTCACGAGGGGCGAGCGAGGCGATCTCTTCCTCGGCCATCTCCTTCATGTCGGGGTCGGCCAGCATCAGCCGTGCCTCGGCCAAGCCCTCGCGCACCTGCTTCAGCTCGCGGTACTTGGCCACGGGTTCGGTGAGTTCGCGGAGCGCGCGGCCCGCCTTCTGGTACTTTTCGTGGTCGTTGATGACCTCGGTCAGGCCCATTTGCTCGGAGAGCTCATCGTAGCGCTGCTCCATCTGTTCCAAACGATCGATCATGACTCAACTCCTATCCCCAGCGGGGCGGCGGACTCCTGAAATGAATTGGGGGATACAAAAAGGGGGCATTGGCGGCGGGCGCCGCTAGAGGAGGGCCGGGATGGGCTGATGGAGGGCCACTGCAATTTCTATTTTAGCGCGAAAACGAACGGGCCAACAGGACGAACGGCGGTGGTTCCTGGCCCCGGCAATCAGAAGGCTGTGCTCTCGGTATAAGCTCCGATGCGGGTCTCGCGGCTGGTGAGAGCGTCGCAGGCCCGGTCCAGGGCTTCGTACTCCGGATCGTGGTCTTTGCGGAAGGCCCGAAAGGCATCTTCGCTGGCCCAGCGGTCGACGGTGAGGTAGTTGCCGGGAATGTAGGCGTCGCGCAGCAGTTCTGTCCCAAGATAGTCGCTGGAAGACCGGAAGAGCTGGGCCCAGCCACCCTCGGCGCCATAGGCGGCCTCAAACGCGGCAATCTTCTCTTCGGCAATCTCAAACTGCCATACGACCACAAACATGCGCGACCCCAATCCTGAAAATGAAAAGGTACTGTCTGTATGGTAGCGCAGGGGCCAGGGTCGTTGACCGATAGACCGGAGTCGCAGGCCGCAAGATCGGATCTGGGCGGGAAGATTTCTGCGTTCCGGAAAGGGACACAGTCGATCGAGGTTCATTCACTCTTTTAATTTTTGCGGGTTGATGCCGATAGTGTGGGTGGGGTTTCCCATGCAGCCCATCCGGATAGGCCGGGAAGCGTAAGCTGTGCAATCTGCGCCAAGGAGGATGAACCTTGAAAAACCATCTGCACTTCACCGAACAAGACACGGTCGACCACTCTCCCGAAGAGATCGAAGAGATCGGCGAGGAGTACATCTCGCGAGCGCGGATACAATACGCCGAAACGACCGAAGATATCCAGATCGACGACGATCCCGCTGTCACTGTAACCGAGGACGGCGCGTGGGTTGCGGCGTGGGTTTGGGTCGGCAAGGATGAAGAAGAAATCGAAGACGTGGACGAGGATTTCGACGAGGACGACTAACCAGATCCTGGTGGTTGATTCGGTTAGTCGGCGTGCGGTGCAGATCTTCGCGTGATGTTCATGGATGCCCAACTTCCCGCCCCCACCGCAAAACAGGTGCGGAAAGGGCGGGACGGGCCTTCTCTGTTGAGAGACAGCTTAGTGCATGCCTCCCCCGCCTCCGCCTTCGCCGGGCTTGTTGGCACTGAGCAGGAAGGCGCAGAAAACAAGGCCGACCGACATCCAGGAAAGCTCCATGTAGACATCCTGATAGCCCTGCGTATAGGCCTGCAGGTTGAGTTGGTTATAGATGGAGGCCAGCGCCCGGCTGGCGCCGTTGGGTCCGCCGAATGTGCCGCCAAAGAAGCCCGTAAGAGCCTGCTGCTGCTGGGCGAATCCTATCGACGCAGAGGTCATGGCGTTCTGCAGATGCTGCTGGTGCCACATGGCGCGGCTGGTGACCTGGGCTCCCGTGATGGCGATGAGGATGGACCCGCCGATGTTGCGGACGAAGTTGATGAGCCCGGAAACCTGGTTGGACTGCTCCTTGGGCATCCCGACGTACGCGGCCGTGGTGATGGAGATGAAGCAGAAGGGCAGCGGCACCATCTGGATGACGCGCAGCCACGAGGACTGCGAGAAGGTCATGTCCAAGGTGGTGATGAAGGCGGCGTAGCGATAGGTAAAGATGAACATGGTGAAGCCGATGACCGCCAGCCAGCGGGCAGCCACCTTTCCGGTCAGCAATCCGGCGAGGGGCATCACGAGGACCAGCGTGAATCCCCCGGCGGTAAGGGCGAGCCCAGCGGTGGTCGCGGTCCAGCCCAGAAGCTGCTGCATGAACTGGGGCTGAAGGACGGTTGAGGCGTTCAGCACGCCGCCGACCAGCATCATCAGCAGGCAGCAGATGGCGAAGTTCTTGTAGCGGAAGAGCTTCAGGTTGATGAGGGGTTCTTTGTGGTTCCACTCCCAAAAGAAGAGCCCGACCAAGCCAAAGATGAAGAAGAACGCGAAAGTGCAGATGAAGGGAGAAGCGAACCAGTCGTTCTCCTCGCCCTTGTCCAGCATGATCTGAAGGCCGCCCATAGCCAGAGTCAGGAAGGCGAGGCCCAGGTAGTCCATTTTGAAGAGGCGCGAGCGGTCGGGCTTGATCCAGGGCGGATCTTCGACCAGGCGTGTGACCAGGAAAAAGGCGACGATGCCGACGGGAATGTTGATGAAGAAGATCCAGCGCCAGGAGAAGTTGTCGGTGATCCAGCCGCCCAGGGTCGGTCCGATCGAGGGGGCCAACACTGCGACAAGCCCATAGAGGGCGAAGGCTTGCCCGCGCTTTTGCGGTTCGAAGGAGTCCGCCATGATGGCCTGGGCCATCGGCTGCATCCCTCCGCCGCCGGCGCCTTGCAGCACGCGGCAGAGAAGCAGGATGGGCAGCGAGGGGGCCGCGCCGCACAGGAAGCTGGCGATGGTGAAGATGGTGATGCAGAGCACAAAGAAATTGCGGCGGCCGATCACCGAGGATATCCACCCGCCGAGTGGAAGGACGATGGCGTTGGAGACAAGATAAGAGGTAAGGACCCAGGTGCCCTCATTGGTGCTTGCGCCTAACGAGCCCGCGATGTGAGGCAGTGCGACATTGGCGATGGAGGTGTCCAGCACCTCCATGAAAGCGGCCAGCGCCACGGTCATGGCGATAAGCCACGGATTGACACGGGGCTTCCAGCTCACCTGAAGGGCGGGCGCGGGGTTGGCGACAGTGACACCGGCCGGAGCCGTGAGTGCGGAGGACGCTGCGGACAAACAATTCTCCTGAGGTGCTCGATTGCCAGTTTTCTGGTCTTGCTGAGGCCGGGGAAGTGCGGGACCCGCGGGCGCGTTTTCAGGTATTCAAGGCCCTAGGCCACTTGTATGTAGATTCGCTTAGGCGGGCTTGGGGTTCATCGATTCCTGAGGTGCGAATGAGAACCTGTCATTGAGATTGTCGCATCCGGCGCCCGCCCATCTTCGACGCGCGTGAGACATCGCAACAGCGCCTAGGTATCTTGGGGTATGCGCCAGCCGATGAGCGCGATGGAGAGCGCCAGAACCTGCATGGCTACGATGAAAGCCACGCAGGCGGGCCACTTTCCCAAGGCCCAGAACGCTCCGGGAAGCACCCCCGCGGCGGTTCCACCGAAGTAGTAGCAGGTCAGATAAAGACCGGCGGCCGTCACCCGCGCCCCGGGAGGCGCGGCCACGCGCAGATGGCTTTGCGATGCGGTTTGGGCAATGAAGACCCCCGAAGAGAGCATGGTCAGGCCCAGGATGATCACCGGCAGCCAGGGAGCCAGCGTGAGCAGGACACCGGCGATGGAGCAGCAGATGGCTCCGGCGATTCCCGTCCGCAGGCCGACTCGCGTAATAAGAAAGCCAGCAGCAGGTGTAACGAAGAGGCCGATCAGGTAGACGAAGAAAAGCGAACTCAGCGCTGTGGTCGACAGCAGATACGGCGCGGCGCTCAGGTGAAAGGTGATCCAGGTAAAGACGCCCACTAAGGAGAACAGCACGTTGAAGCCCACGGCAAAGGTGGCCACCAGCCGGCGATTCCGGAAGAGGCCCTGGATTTGATAGGGGAGCGACACGCCCCTTTTGGCTGGAACCGGCGGGCGGCGACGGCCGTGCGGCAGCCAGGCGGCAACGGCTGCGGCTCCGGCCAGCGAAGCCACGCCCAGGGCAAGAAAGCTCACCCGCCAGTTGAACCTGTCGGCCAGAATGCCGCTGGAGACCCGTCCGAGAAAGCCGCCCAGGGCCGTTCCGCTGACGTAGAAGCTCATGATCAGAGCCAGGCGGTCGGGTGGCCACTCCTCGCCAATGTAGGTGACCACGACGGCAATGATGCCGGGAATGGTAATGCCCTGGAGAAATCGCCAGAAGATGAGCTGCGCGAGTGAAGTAGAGGTGGCAGCCAGCAGGGTGGGCAAGCTGACGCCCAGCAGCGAGATCGCGATTACCCGCTTGCGGGGCAAGCGCTCGGCCAATGAACCGAAAACCGGCGCAGAAAGGGCAACGCCGAGCGTCGCAGCAGACACGGTCAATCCAACACCGGTCTTGGAAGCGTGGAAGACGCGGGCCAGCATGGGCAGCAGCGGCTGCGTGCAATAGAGCTCAAGAAAGGCGCAGACGCCGCATAAAGTGACCGCAGCCGCGGCCCAAGGGCTGGGAGCCGGGCGTTCGGTTTGGGAGAGGGATTGCAAACCTCATGATACCGAACGGCCTGGGCGGCTCAGCCGATAGAAAGCGTTGTGTCCGGCAAAGGCTTTCCTTTTTGCAGAAACCAAAGTATCTTCAAGATGCGAATTGTCGGCGACTTTGCGCGCAAGTTCATTCCAGGTCCCGCGAGCTACCACCGGATGAACCCACTCCTACCCAACTCCAGCATGATTGAACGATTGCCGTGGATGGCGCGCGCAGCGCTGGGCTGCTTTGCCGCCCTTCTGGCTGAAGCGTTGACCTATGGCATTGTGCCGCTGCGTGCGTTTCCACTCCTTCTGGCTTTTCCCACAGTCATCCTGAGCTGCTGGTTTCTGGGCATGTGGGGTGGGGCATTCTGTGCCATCAGCGAAGCGATCCTGGTAAATTCATTTCTCACCAAGAGCCAGCTTCGATTCTCGATCGGCAACGCCAGCCAGAGCCTCCGCCTTGCCGTATTCCTGACCATCACCATCACGTTGGGTTGGGCCATCCGGCGATTGGCGCGGCAGAGAGCTCAACTTGCCACACAGGAACTCCAGCAACGTCTGATGTTGGCCGAGGCGGAACGGCGGTTGGCCGAGGAACGGGCCCGCGCCAGCGAGGAGTTGCGAGACCGGGAAGCGATGCTCCAAATCGCGCTCCAGTCCAATGGTATGGGATTGTGGATCTGGGATCTGGAGAAAGGGACCATCCACCGGTCCGATGAGATGTTCCGCATGGTTGGCCGGGAACCTGGGTCGTTTGGCTCGGACCCCGAGGCGTGGCTGCAAATTATTCATCCGGAAGACGTCGGTGGAGTGCTCAAGTCCGTCGAGCGAACTCGCCGGACGGGTGAAGACTACCACCACGAGTATCGAGTGTTGTGGCCGGATGGATCGGTGCATTGGGTGGAGTCGCAAGGCAAGTGCCAACGGGACGGCGAAGGCCGCAGCACGCGACTTGTGGGGGTGATGGCCGACGTTACCCATCGCAAGCGGGCAGAGGACTCGATGCTGCGGGCCGAGAAGCTGGCCTTGGCCGGACGAATGGCGGCGTCGGTCGCGCACGAGATCAACAACCCGCTGGAGGCCGTGGCCAACCTGCTTTACCTGATCTCCCTTACGGAGACGATCGAGGGTGTGCGGGAATTCGCCGGCCAGGCTCTTGAAGAACTGATGCGGGCTTCGTTGATTACGCAACAGACGCTCAAGTTTCATCGTCAGGTTGGAACACCCAAGCTGGTTAAATTGTCAGAGCTTTTGGAGACCGTGCTGACGCTGTTTCGCGGGCGTCTGCTGGCCGCGGAAGTGGAAGTAAAGGTGGAAGCAAAGGACGAGGTGGCCTTGGCCTGCATGCCCAACGAGGCTCAGCAGGTGTTCGGGAACCTGGTATCGAACGCTATCGACGCCATGCCGCGTGGCGGACGACTCTCGATCCGGTTCCGGCCCACCTGCGACTGGCGGGACCGCCGGACGCCCGGAATGCGAGCCACCTTCGTCGACTCGGGAGTAGGAATGGACCGAGCCACGGTCCAGCACATCTTTGAGCCGTTTTTCACCACCAAGACAGAAACCGGAACCGGACTTGGCATGTGGGTAGTGGCGCAACTGGTTGAAAGGCACAAGGGGCGCGTGAGCGTCTGGAGTTGGCAGAGCGCCTCGCGCAGCGGAACTGCATTCTCGGTGTTCCTTCCCTTGCAAGAGCTATCCAGCACGAATGCCGCACCCGGCACTGAGGGCGTGCGAATCCCGGAAGACGCGATCCCAGCCCGGTAGGACGCAACAGTGAACATCCACGGCCGATAACCGCCGTTCGGACAAAGGCAGGAAAATTGCCCCCGCAATCATGGGGGATTTCTGAAGCGAATCCCTTCTGCGACCGATAATCGATAGATGCTCCGGCAAAAAACGGGAATAGCATCGGTCGAGTTCGCTGGAGCAGCGCGTCTCATGCGTGCCGCGGCGGTCTATGTCCTCGTTTTTTCAAGTACCTGCGTTGGATTCGCCCAGTCCCTTGGTGCTTCACCCCGAGAAATCCTGAATTCTGCCAACACGATCCGGCAACTGCCGCCGGAAGCGCAAAACAGTTCCATCGGCGTGCACATTCGCGGCGTGGTCACCTACTACGATTCCGTGGCGCCAAATCTATTTGTTCAAGACGCCACAGGGGGCATTTGGGTCGATCTCGCAAAATCCACAGCTCCTCCGCCCAGGCCCGGCCAACTGCTGGACCTGACCGGGGTCGTCGGTGCCGGGTTTACCCCCTATGTCGCACAACCCGTATGGAGAGTCATCGGCACTGCACCCCTGCCGAAAGCTCAGTTCCTGACCTACGAACAGGCCGCTACAAGCTCGTTCGATAGCCAATGGGTTGAAATGGAGGGAATTGTCCGGTCCTTTGTCCTGGAAGCCGCAGGGCATTTCCTGGTGATCGACGTGGTCACTCCATCGGGATCGTTCAAAGTGCGCGTCCCTGACTACCGTGCTCCCCACTTTCCCGCGGACATGGTAGACGCCAAGGTGCGGTTCAAAGGCGCATGTGGTGCACAGTTCAACAAGAGAAAACAACTGGTGGCCATCCACTTGATGATGCCCTCTCTGGATGACGCCCACATTATCGAACCCGCTCCGGCCCACCCCTTCGCCATTGCCACCACTCCGGTCGCCGGCGTCGGTGGATTTTCAGCACAATTGAATGAAGTTCACAGGGTCAAAGTGAAGGGTATTGTCACGGCACGATTCCCGGGCCGCGGCTTGCTGCTGATGGACAAGACCGGCGGGCTGTATGCGGAGACCCAGGACGGGGATCCGGTGATTGCCGGCGATGAAGTGGAGGTGATCGGATTCCCGGCCACCAACAACTACAGCATGGTTCTGAAATCGGCCACCATTCGGCCCACCGGACGCCATGAAACGGTCGCACCCACGCCAATCACCGGCCACACTGCGATCGATGGCGAGTATGACTCTCAGCTCGTGACCATCACCGGGACCTTTCAGAGCGTCAACCTGGCCGCGAATCTTTCTCGGAACGACGCAGAGTACAGCCCTCCCGGGTCGATCGCCCTGGTCATGCAGTCCAATGACAAGGTCAATTTTGAAGCCCACTTCGCCGTGCCCGCAAAACTAAAGGACTTGCCGCCGATAGGCAGCGTCCTCAAACTTACCGGTGTTTGTTTCATCAAGACGGATGGCAATGGAAATCCCGCTGCCTTCGGACTCTACCTGCGCTCCCCGGATGACATCGAGGTTCTTTCAACTCCGCCCTGGCTAGGCGCCAGACAAGCGGCTTCCATGGTTGCCGTTCTTGCGGCTTTGATCGCTGCTGTTTTCGCTTGGGTCATTGTTTTGCGCAAACGAGTCCGCAACCAGACCCGTCTGATCCAGATTCGCCTGGAAAACGAAGCCGCGCTGGAGAAACGCTATCGAAGAATGTTCGAGCGGAACCTGACGGGTCTCTATACCGCTTCCCCCGGTGGAAGAATCCTTGACTGCAACGAAGCCTGCGCGCAGCTTCTGGGATACGGCACCCGTGAATCCGTCTTGGAAAACTGGCCGGATTTGCTGGCGATCACAGCCCAATTCCACCAACACTTGCACGAGGACGCTGTTGGCGGCGCAACCCAGATCCTCAACGCGGAGCACCGCTTCCAATGCCCGGACGGCAGTTGGAGGTGGGCCCTGGCCAATGTCCGTCTGGTGAAGCAAACCGATTCGGCCACGGCATTGCTTGAGGGCGGTCTGGTCGATATTACCGCCCGCAAGACGGCAGAGGAGCAAGTGAAGTACCTGGCGTACTACGATTCGCTGACTGGATTGCCAAACCGCAGCCTGTTAAAGGATCGGCTGGGCAAGGCACTGGCTTCGGCTCGGCGTCACCATGAGAAGGTTGCGGTCCTGTTCCTCGATCTCGACCGGTTCAAAATCATCAACGACTCCATGGGACACTCCTATGGAGACCTGCTCTTGAAGCAAGTGGCCTTGCGACTGAAGAAAGTGGCGCGAGAAGAGGACACCGTAGCCCGCCTCGGGGGCGACGAATTCCTGGTGGTCCTGACCTCGATCAAGGACGCCGGCGAAGCGGCTGTCGCAGCCGAACGGATCGTGGCCGAAATGGACAACGAGTTCGTGATCGCCAACAACTCGTTCAAGGTCAGTTGCAGCATCGGCATCGGCATTTTTCCCGAACACGGCAGCGACGACGAGACGTTGATCAAAAATGCGGATGCCGCCATGTATAGCGCCAAGGAAAGCGGCCGATACGCCTACCGCTTCTTTACCGATGCCATGAACGCCGAGGTCATGGAGCGGCTTACCCTTGAAAACAGCCTGCGCCACGCCCTGGAACGAAACGAACTCTTCCTGGTCTACCAGCCCCAGATGCACCTGGCCTCAAAACAAATCACCGGATTGGAAGCCCTGTTGCGTTGGGAGCATCCGGAACTGGGTCTGGTGCCGCCCGACCGATTTATCCCGGTGGCGGAGAGCAGCGGCCTGATCGTCCCAATTGGCGAATGGGTGCTCAGAACGGCTTGTGCCCAGGCACAGATTTGGTACACCGCGGGCGTGCCGATCCCCCACGTTGGAGTCAATGTCTCCGCTGTGCAGTTTAGGCAGGAAGGTTTCTGCGAACTGGTGAAACAAGTCCTGCATGATTCCGGTCTGGCTCCCGCATCTCTGGAACTGGAACTTACCGAGAGCCTGCTTTTATCCAATGCCGACGTGACCTTCTCGCTTCTGGCAGAGCTCAAGCAGATGGGTGTGAACCTCGCCATCGACGATTTTGGCACTGGCTACTCCAGCCTCAGCTACCTGCGCCAATTCCCGGTCAGCAAGCTTAAAATCGACCGCTCGTTCATCAAGGACGTAGCCTCCAACTCCGACGCCGCCGCAATCACCTCCGCAATTATCGAAATGGCCCGGGCCCTGAATCTGGAAGTCATTGCCGAGGGTGTGGAGACCGAGGCCCAGATGTCGTTTCTTGAAGCCCGGCGATGCGACCAGATCCAGGGCTTCTATTTCAGCAAGCCGCTGACGCCCGACAAGATCCAGGAGACTGTCCGGCTCACTTGCGCTGCATCGGTGTCACTTGAGGAGCGATGGCCCAAGGAGATCATGCTGGAATACGAATAGCGCGCGGCCCGGCCACCTGCCCCCGCCCTCCAATCGCAGGCGCGAAGCGGTACAATTCGGACGAATCCAAGCCGAACCTGTCGATCGTGTAGTCTGATTCCTGCCCTTGAAAGGAAGTCCGCCTCGTGTTGATCTTTGCCGCCATTGTCGCCATTTTCGTATATGGAATGATTGCCGCCATGCTGGGCACCACCTTGCCCAACCTGTCGGAGCGCTTCCACCTGACGCCCACACAGAACGGGACCATCGCTTTTGCCCAGGCGCTCGGCCTGATTGTCGCCTCGGTCGGAGTGGGCCCGCTGCTCGACACGCAGGGCGACAAGATCGGCCTCATCCTGGGCCTGGCCTTCATTGCCATTGCCCTCTTCGCCCTGCCACGGTCGGGCGGGTTCCGCAGCATCCTGTTTCTGCTCTTCCTTCTGGGAGTGGGCGGCGGCATTGTGGTCACCGGCGCCAATGCGCTTGTCAGCGGTGTAAGCGACGCGCACCGCGCCATCGCCATGAACCTGGTAAACCTGTTCTTCGGCCTGGGCGGGCTAACCACCCCCTTCCTCTCGGCCAATCTCTTCAAGAAGAACTGGGTTCGCTTGTGCTACACAGTGGCGTCCCTCACTGTCGTCACACTCATGATCCAGGTGATGACCTCCATGCCGGCTCCCTCGGGCGCTTCGGGCTTCGTGCTGGGAGAGGCGGGCTCTGTTTTAGGGAGGCCTTTGCTCTTTCTGCTGGGCGGGTTTCTATTCCTCTACATCACCTGCGAGGTGGGCATTTGGAACTGGCTGCCCCGGCATCTGATTGCCCAAGGCATTCCTGAGTCGCGTGCCTTGAATATTCTGTCGTTGGGATTCGCGCTGGGTCTGCTGATTGGCCGCGTCGGCGTCTCGCCCATCCTGATTCACGTCTCGCCGGTAGTCGTGACACTGGCGGCATCGGTCGCCATGGCAGTGACCACGTTCCTGATGCTTCGGACCTCCAAACCAGCCATGGCGTTCGTGCTGGTTTTCCTTGCTGGGCTGTCGATGGCCCCGGTGTTCCCCACCACGCTGGCGATTGTGGGCAACGCGTTTCCGCGCATGACCGGAACAGCAATCGGCTTTGTGATTACCTGCGGCTGGGCCGGTTTGGCCGTAAGTTCGCGGCTCATCGGAGCCATCGCCGGAGGCGATCCACTGCGGCTCAAGAAAGCGCTGCTTTTGATTCCGGCCTCGGCAGTGCTGATGGTCGGTTTCAATCTGGCGATCTGGTCGGCACTGCGCTAGCTACCTGCGCTGCGGCCATTCGCCTTCGGCCGGCCCACGCTCGAAGAACGGGGGCGCCCATGTCCCGAGGTGTGAGTCCATCCACTAAAGCTGGGTGCCCCCCAGGTGCCTGGCTTTTGGGCACCTGGGAGACCACGAACCTCAACCAGCCATGGCTTCGAGGTCGGCATAGCTGCCGTTGAAGGCGTCCATGTCGACAGCGCCTGAAACGCCATGCAGCGGCTGGGTGGCAAACTGCCAGAATTGCCAGTTCGTCCACCCGCCGATGGTCGCAGGCGCACTGACGTTGAGCTGCGCGATCCACAACGGGTAGTCAGCCAGACCCCGCGGATTGCCGAGCGTGGTCCGCCAAAAACTCACAAACGTATAGACGATGGGCCGTTTTCCCGTGGCCGCTTCGACCTTCGCCAGCCAGGTTGCCGCCCCAGCCAGAAGATCGGCTGTCGATGCACCGTCTGTAACCTCCAGATCCAGAGCCGCGGGCAAGTCCCCCGGAGCCAAACGGGGGCTGCCGCCGTTGGCCTTCGACAGCGCCTGCAGAAAGTGGATCGCCTGCTGGGTGGGGTCGCTGTTGGGGTGGTAGAAGTGATAGGCGCCGCGCAGCAGACCGGCACGCTTGATACCTGCCCAGTTATCGGCAAAATAGGTGTCGGAACTGGTCAGTCCCTCGCTGGCCTTGGCAAAGGCAAAACGCTCTCCTCCGCCTGCCACCGCTTCCCAATCTACATGGGCCTGATAGTGGGAAACATCGACGCCTGGTACGGCTCCGGCTGGAAATCCCATGGGTCTTCCTCCTTGATAGCCTGCGGTAGAAGTCGAGTTTGAAAGGGCACAACTTTACTCGTGCCGCAAATGTTTGAAAATAAAGGCGGGCTTTGCATGCCCCGGAAAACTCAATTTGGGCTCGGTTTTGAAAGGGCACGACTTCAGTCGTGCCGATAACGCCATTAGAACCAACGTGGCTTTAGCCACTGAGGGATGCCTTCCGGGCCTTCTTGCTCAAAACAAGGCCTCTTTCCGCAGCCTGTTTAGCCCATGCGGGAATGCCCGCGTTCGCCAGTCACTTCTTCGGATCCTCCTCGCGCAGGACTCTCTGAACTGCTCCGCACTGCACCTAAATGGCGTAATCGTCAGTTCTGGCAACCATCTACGATTTGAAGAAGACGACAAATCCAAGGGAGCCGCAACTGCAGTTTCCATGGTGGCCGGTTGATCGGTAGCTGATTGAGGCTGGCGGCCACGAACGCGCTCAGGCGTCGGCGATCTTCTTGCCGATGTAGGCGCCATGGCCCAATCCCATGAGGACCATCAAAGTCTGGCCGATATCCGGCAAACCCAGGTTGCAGACGGGCACAGGGACTTTGTTGGGGTCGAAGGGAGGGCAGTTCGGGTTCTGGACCACTGCGATGACCTCGGCCAGGAAGACGCCGACGCCGATCACGGTCCACAGCACAAGCTGCACCTTGCTCAAGTCGGGCAGGCCGGCATCGTCGCAAAAGATGCCGCTGAGGCTGGGTCCCGTCGGGACGAGCGGCGGTGGCGCTGCAGCCGCTGCAGCGGCAGACTTGGTAGCAATGGACTTTGCCGACACGGTGGTGACCACGCTGATGCCCATGGCAATGAGCAGATTTTGAGGCAGACCGGGCAGCTCTCCACGGTAGCCGTTGGCAAACCGGATCTGGAAGATGGCGAGGAAGGCGAACACGACCGCGGCTGTCCACACCATCATTTGAAACTTGCTGGTGCTGGGTTGCCCATCTTCCCCGATAACCAGGGACCAAGGATGTTTCTTTGTCGCGATGAGAAGAACCACCCAAAGGACGGCCAAGCCGGCCAAACCAGTGACATAGGACATGAATTGCTGCATGGGCATAGAGACTCTCCTTGTTGAGGGGGCAACGAGCTTCCGATTCAGCGGCGAGGGGTTTGGAGAAGCACAGCCAATGTCACATGAGTGGAGCGAAGTGTCAAGGGATTTGTAACCAGGGACTAAGGGACCAGGGGACTGATCGGATAGGCTATACACGTTGGGTGCCCCAGGTCCCGCTTTGCCGGAGGCTGGCGCGCTGACCTGCTGCGTCCCAAGCCTCTCAGCCCCTTGTCCCAAGTCCCTCAGTCCCTCAGTCCCTTGCGCAGACGTGCGCAGGCTTCGTCCAGATCCCGATCCTTTTTGGCAAAACAGAAGCGCAGCAGGTTCTCGCCATAGCCCGACCGGAAGAAGGCAGATCCGGCGACCGCAGCGACGCCCGTAGCAGCCAACAATTGCCGTGCCTTTGCCGCTGCGCTATCTCCAGGAAGCGAGGAAGCTTCGGCCAAAACATAATAGGCGCCCGCAGGTACCGTGGGCTTCAAGCCGGCAGCGGTCAGTGCCGCCAGAATACGGGTACGCTTGTTGCGATGGTCGGCGGCCAAATGGGTGTAGAAACTGGGCGGCAATTGCTCCAGGCCGGCAGCGGCGCCATGTTGCAGAGCCGAGGGTGCGCAGACATAAGTCAGGTCGTGGAAGTAGTTCATGGCTGCGATCCAGCGGGCGTCGGCGGTCACATAGCCCAACCGCCATCCGGTAACGCTGAAAGTCTTCGAGAAACCTGACAGGACAATGGTTCGTTCCTTCATGCCCGGCAGACTGGCAGCGGCAATATGCTTGTGACCGTCGTAGACAAAGTACTCGTAAATCTCATCGGTAATGAGGAAAAGGTCGTGGCGCAGGCAGACGGCTGCAATGGATTCAATCTCAGCCAGCGAAAACACCTTTCCAGAAGGATTCGCCGGGGTGTTCAGCAGGATGGCGCGGGTGCGCGGCGTGACCGCGGCCTGGAGAGCGTCCAGATCGAGCGCGAAATCCGGTTCGGCGAGGGGCACCAGCACCGGGTTCACGCGCAATGAGCGGAGAGTGGAGACGTGGTAGCCATAGAAAGGCTCGAACAGCAGCACCTCGTCGCCCGGGTTCAACAATGCCATAGCTGCTGCATGAAGCCCGCCGGTGGCACCGGAAGAGACCAGGATCTCGCTCTCGGGATCGTAGATCAGGCCGTAATCGCGCTGTTGCTTGGCGGCAATGGCGTTGCGCAGACGGGCGATGCCGTCCAGTCGTGTGTAGATGTTGTGGCCGTCGTGGATGGCCTGAATTGCCGCAGCCTGCACCGCGGCGGGAACCGGAGTATCGCAAACGCCCTGGGCCAGGTTGATGCCGCCCATCTGGTCGCATGCCACTGACATGGCGCGGATCTCCGATTGCACGGCGGCAGGGGCCAGATGACTGAGCGCGAGGCGCGTGGGGGAAGTGGATAGGAATGGGGGCATCGTTAGGTTCCTTATGCACTCAGTTTACAGATTCATGTGACTGTGCGGACAAGCCGGCGTTTACCTGGGAATAGCCCGGGCGTGTTAGCCTTGCCCTTCGCAGAAAAGGAGCATTTCTTCTCATGCATTCTACCCAGCCCGCGCATTTCAATCTTGTTGCCGCCGCGCACGCCGCCATGATCGAACACGGCTTTCAGCCCGAGTTTCCGGCCGGAACCGACACTCAGTTGGCCGCGATCCAGGCACAAACCGAGCAGCCTTCCTCTGCCGGCCTCAAGGATCTGCGCAGCCTATTGTGGTCTTCGATCGATAACGACACCTCGAAAGATCTTGACCAGATTGAGTGGGCCGAACAGCTTGCCGATGGGCGCATTCGGGTGCTGGTGGGCGTGGCCGACGTGGACGCGCGCGTCTCCGAAGGCACGGTCATCGACAGCCACGCCCGCAGCGAGACGACTTCGGTGTATACCGGCGTCAAGGTGTTCCCCATGCTGCCGCCCGAGTTGTCGGAGGGCGTTACGTCGCTGAATGAAGACGAAGACCGCGCGGCCTTGGTGGTGGAGTTTGCCGTGGATGCGGCGGGCACGGCCTCGAACGGCAAGGCGTATCGCGCCCTGGTGCGCAACCGCGCACAACTGGCTTATAACAGCGTGGGAGCTTGGCTTGAGGGCCGCGGACCCGCGCCAGCCAAGATTGCCGCCAGCGCCGAATTAACGGCGCAAGTCAAGCTGCAGGACACAGCCGCCCAGCGCATGGTCGACGGGCGCTTCCAGCATGGCGCACTCGACTTGGAGAGCATTGAAACCCGTCCGCTGATGCTGGCCGGCCAGGCTGTGGAGATAGTCCGGCTTGAGAAGAACCGCGCCACGTCGCTGATCGAGGAGTTCATGGTGGCCGCGAACGGGGTGATTGCGCGGACCTTTGAAGACGCCGGCGTGGCCTCGATCCGGCGCATCGTGCGCACCCCCAAGCGCTGGGACCGCATCGTGGAGCTGGCCGCCGGCTTGGGCACTACGCTTCCGGAGCAGCCTGACTCCAAGGCGCTGAACGATTTGCTGCTGGCCCAGAAGCAGAAGGACCCGGTCCATTTCCCCGACCTGTCCTTGGCCGTGGTCAAGCTGATGGGTCCGGGCGAATATGTGCTGGTGAAGCCCCAAGAGGTGTCGCCCGGCCACTTCGGATTGGCGGTGCAGGACTACACCCACTCGACCGCGCCCAACCGGCGCTTCCCCGACATGGTGACCCAGCGGCTTCTGAAAGCCTGGCTGGCAAATACGCCGCAGCCTTACTCGGAAGGCGACCTTACGGCCATTGCGGCCCGCTGCACGCTGATGGAAGACGGCGCCCGCAAGGTAGAGCGCGAGATGCAAAAACGCATTGCGGCGGTAGTGCTTCACCCCCGCATCGGGCAGAGCTTTCCGGCCATCGTTACCGGCGTGAACCACTACGGCACATTTGTGCGCACGCTCAACCCGCACGTGGAAGGCATGTTGGTAAATGCCGCCAAGGGCGTGAAGGCGCTCGACGTCGGCGACAAGGTTACGGTGAAGCTGGTGTCGACCGACCCGCAGCGAGGATTTATCGATTTTGAGGTGTAGCGAATGCCTCAGAAACACTCAATGTGGTCGCAGGCGTTCATCAAGGGCATTTGCAGGTTGGAGTCGTGCTCCGGGTCGGAGTAAATGGTGATGGTCGCAGGCTGGTAATCGCCTGGATTGGCGGTCATGATGTTGGGCACGAAGGTCTGCGGATTGCGGTCGTAGAGCGGGAACCAGCTGCTCTGGATCTCGACCATGACGGTGTGACCGGCTTTGAAAACGTGGTCCACGTCATGCAGCGAGAACTTGTACTCGTGCACCGTGCCGGGGCGCAGCGGCTTGGGCTCCTCAAACGACTGCAGATAGCGGCCGCGGAAGATCTCTTCGTTGGTCATGAGCTGGTAGCCGCGCATCTTTGGGTCTTCGGCGTCGGCGGGGTACTGATCGATGAGCTTCACTACCAGGTCGGTGTCGCTTCCTGTGGTGGCGGCAAAGATATCGGCAATCACCTCGCCGGTCAGAACCAGATCCTTGTTCAGCACGGGAAGTTTCCAGACGGCCAGGTCCTTGCGATCGGTGACGAAGCGCTGATCTTCGCTGAGCCAGTTGAACCATTGAGAGCCTTCGCTATAAGTGACTTGAATGGGGCGATGGCGGTACGGAACCGGGTTGGCCGGGTCGCTGACATAGGTGGTTTTGGCCTGCTCGGGCGAATCGCTCCAACTGAGCTTGCCCGCGCCCTGCAAATGCAGGCTAGTGGGCTCGGACTCCTTCGGCGGAAAGTGATCGTAGCGCTTCCACTGGTTGGAGCCGGTTTGAAAGCTGGCCGTGTCGTCGAGGTCGAAATCGGTGTCGTCTTTCAGGTAGTGGCCAAAGAATTTCGCCTCAATCTGGGCGCGGAACTCCTTGCCGATGGGCTCGGTATAGTCCAGGTTGCCCAGGTGCCGCGACGACGAACTCCAGTAGCCGTGCCGCCAGGGACCCAGGACCAGAAAGTTCTGGTGGTTGGTATCGTTCGGCTCCAGCGTCGAGTACTCGATCTGCGGCCCGAACATGTCTTCCTGGTCGTAGGTTCCGCCCACCGTGAGCGTCGGCACCGCGACGGTAGTGAGGGAGTGCTCCACACCGCGGGAAGACCAATAGGGATCGTAGGCCGGGTGATCGAGAAACAGCCGCCAGGTGGGCAGCACTTTGGACCCCGAGCGCTTCACGTCTTCGATGAAGCTGCCGCGTTCCAGAAAGTAGTCGAAGCCGTCGCGCGGCTTGCCGTCTCTGTCTTTGCCGTAGCTGACCTCGGTTTCTTCCTTGTTCGACTCCATGCCCAGAACGTAGTCGTACCCGTAAGTCTGCCGGAAGGCGCCGTTGTGAAAGAAGTCGTCGCCCATCCACACGTCGATCATGGGGGCCTGGGGCGAGATGGCCTTGACCGCCGGGTGAGGATCGATGCCGGCCATCATGGCCAGAAATCCGGGATAGCTGGTGACCACAAATCCGGCG
>Ga0181520_10000749_pt1 | contig 70055 bp, 49 predicted proteins | sample PEATcosm2014_Bin_29_FD_132451 | JGI IMG/M metagenome (GOLD analysis project Ga0181520, IMG submission 132451) | Peatland microbial communities from MTU Mesocosm Facility, Houghton, MI, USA - PEATcosm2014_Bin02_30_metaG | ecosystem: Environmental > Terrestrial > Soil > Wetlands > Peat | place... | reverse complement strand
CGTGCTTCGGGTAGAAAACGAAGTGCATCGTCGGCCATTCCGTGGCAAAAGCGATCGATGCACGAATCCTACCCTCCTACCGGGGATGGCGCAATAGGGGTTGGGAAGCTATACTGTTACGAACGTACTCGATGTGGCGTTCCACTCGTACTTCCATCTTCAAAACAGGCGGTGTTTCGGCCGGCGTCTTGCACCTCACGCCTCCGGTGGGTAGTCTGGGAACTGAACGCCAAAGAGACCGTGGAGTGACCAGGCTGCACGCCGGGCTCCCGCGCCCCGCCGCACGTGATGGTTCACACGACGGAAGAAACAAGGAGCAGAGATTGAGGATAGGAGATAGTCAGTGCAAACGCCAATGTCGCCAACCGTCGCACCGCCAAGGCTGATGTCGCTGGACGCCCTGCGGGGATTCGACATGTTCTGGATCACGGGCGGAGCCACGATCTTCCGGGCCTTCACCGCGCGGAGCGAGAACGGGCTTTTGCGGGCCTTGCGGTTGCAGTTCGAACACGTCCAGTGGGAAGGGTTCCGCTTCTACGACCTCATTTTTCCGTTGTTCTTGTTCATGATCGGCGTGGCCATCCCCTTTGCGCTCTCCAAACGCCTGGCGCGGGGCGACAGCCGACGGCGGATCTACGGTCACATCCTGCTGCGGGTCGTGGTCCTGATCTTCTTCGGGATGCTGATCAACGGTAACTTGCTGTCGTACAAGCCCGGCCAGTTCACCATCAGCTACAGCGTGTTGCAGATGCTGGCGTTGGGTTACCTGGTCGCGGGCGTCCTCTGGCTGAACCTCAGCCTGCGGTGGCAGGTCGTGGTAACCGTCGGGTTGTTGAGTGGCTACTGGGCCCTGCAAACGTTCGTGCCCGTGCCTGGCTACGGACCCGGCGTCTACCAGGAACACGCCTTGTTTGGTGACTGGTTCAACGACCAGATCCTCGGCTCCTGGCAGACCAAATGGCGGCTGGGCTGGATTCTGGGAGTCATGACCCACGGCGCCACGGCCATGCTGGGCGTGCTGGCCGGAGAGATCCTGCGGGCCCCTTGGCGCGAGCGGGGGAAGGTCGCCGCCCTGGTGGCGCTGGGGCTGGGCTGTCTGGCCATCGGCTGGCTTTGGAGCTACCAGTTTCCCATCATCAAGGCCCGCTGGACGAGCACCTTTGCGCTGTGGGCCGGCGGGTGGAGCTACCTGCTCCTGGCGCTGTTCTACCTGGTCATCGACGTGTGGCACCTGCGGCGCTGGGCCTTTCCCTTCGTGGTCATCGGCGCCAATTCGATATTCGCCTACATGGCCTGTGGATTGTGCAACGGGGCGTTCAAGACGGTCGCCGACCGGTTCCTGGGCGGGCTGGCGCCGTATACCGGCCAGTGGCAGGAAGGGATTTCATGGACCGGGACTTTCCTCGTCCTCTGGCTCCTGCTCTACTACATGTATCGCAACAAAACGTTTCTCCGCGTATGAAGAATTGGCATTGGCTCTTGTTGTTGTTCTTGTGGGCCGTGTCGTGGCCGGCAGGCGCCGACGATGCCGGCCGTCCCATCGAGCTCTGCGTGCGGGGCGACGATATGGGCCACAGCCTGGACGTGAACCTGGGGATCATCAAGGCCCACATGGACGGGATTCTCACGTCGGCCAGCCTGATGCCGCCGGCGGCGTATTTTGACGATGCCGTGGCCCGCTGCCGGGCCCACCCCAAGCTGGCCCCGGGAATCCATCTGACCCTCATGGCGGTGGTGCCCATGCGGCCGGTGTTGCCGCCCGAACAGGTTCCGAGCCTCGTGGCCCCCGACGGCTTCTTCTACCGCGGCGGCGAGGATTTTGCCAAGGCGCGGCCGAAGATCGACGAGATTGAAAAGGAGCTTCGCGCCCAGATCCGGAAGTGCCTGGCCACGGGCCTGCGGTTCTGGTACATCGACTGGCACATGGCCTCCGGGGGCGACAGGGACCGGCCCGACATTGCCGCTTTGTATCCGCGGCTGGCCGAGGAGTATCGCCTGCTCTACACGCAGGATCACGACGGCAAGTACAGCGGCGCGAAGTATGTGCCGGCGGCGCTGGAAAGCTGGAAGAGCCAGCGGCTACCCGACGGCACGCTTGTCACTTGGGCCGTACCTGGAATGCCGCCGGAGGTTCGCGCGGGGTTCTTGCGGTCGCTCGAAGAGCTCAAGCCCGGCACGTGGTACATCGTCTGCCACCCGGGGCTCTACGCGCAGCGGCAGGCCGAGTCGGTCGCACTGGTCTGCTCGAAAGAAGTGAGGAACATCGTCCGCAGCCGCGGGATCCACTTGATTAGCTTTGCGGACCTTTGGAAGCGGAAGTATTCAAAGTAGCGGGTGCGTGTCACTACGTTGGAGACATGAGCCGCTACGGGCTCCATGCCTGGCGGGGACCAGCATGCGATAGCCAAGCCGCGGCTTGGCGAGGTCGACGGAGTCATGAGCGGGCCGGCGGTTGGCAGTCAGGCCAGGTGGCGAGGGTTCTCGCAATACGTATGGGTTGCTGGGACGCCGGCGCGACGCTGGAGCGGTTAATGCCCGCTTCCGATTCGAATCTCCACGGGCACCGCGTCCAGGCGCAACGGCGGAGTGAATCGCACTTTGTACTCGTTGTCATTTAGAATTCCGATCGAGCAGGGCACGGTTCTTCCACCTTTGACCGCCGAGACCGTTGGCTTGCCGGAATTGTGCAGTCCCAGGAATTCCAGCACGAACGGTCGATCGAGCGTCAGTACGAGTTTCTGATCGCAATCCGGTTCGACACGCGAATAATCCAGGCCGCCCCAAGCGATTGCTCCCGGCAGAAACGCACGGAGCCTTCCCTGAAAGGATGCGGGCAAATGGGGACGGATCCACAACGTCTTGCCGGGGACGTCCCAGGCCAGCCCCTCGAGCCCCAACAGCAGATGCCACGCTACCGGCACGCTCTGATAGTGATTTCCAAAAATGGGCTGGCGATGCTCGTCGAACAACATGGGTTGGTTCCATGGCCGCTTGAGTTCCTCGTAAATCAGGTCGTAATAACACCGGGCAACGGACATTCCCTCGTCGGTGTATCCGCGCCAAAAGGCCAGTGCGCAATAGTCTCGCAGCCCTTCGGCATTTGCCATGACGGTTTCCGGAACGTAAACACAATTCGTCGGCTTGGGACCGCCCGTGGCTTGCTCCATGACCCGGAAGGTCTTTCCTTGAAAGTTGTGTCCGAGAGTGCCCATATATTTCAGATGCTGACGCACGCGCTCTTCCTTGAGTTGCCGGGGCAAATGGAGCAGATCGTCGCTATGTTCCCCATACAGGCTGTTAGCTATCGGATGATTGGGCTGCGACCGGCCGACCGAGTAGAATCCCTTGGGGTTCCACAGCGTTTCCAGGGCATTGGCCATCCGCCGGGACCGCGCGGCATAGAGGTCGCGCAACCGCTTGTCGCCCATGATTTCCGCGATTTTCGCCGCCGCCTGAAACGCCGCCCGCTGCAGATCATTCACGCACATGTTCTCCGGGACCCGGGCGAAACAATCATAGTGTTTGCCGTCGTCAAAGAGACCATTATCATCTTTGTCGCCGGCCAGCATGTACGCGCATCCCTTGGCGACGTTCGGCCAAAGCGTTTTCAGTCTTGCCAGGTCTCCGGTCCAGAGATAATCGCGGTACAGATCGAGTATCCATTCCGGCGTATTGTCGCCGGCGTTCCAGTAGGAATCTCCCTGGACCACTTGCTGACCGGGCCACGGATCGCCATGATCGGGCGACGTCGGGGTCGCGGTGACGCACCCTGAGCCGAGATCGTGGCGGATGGCCCCGTTGGACAGTTGAATATCGGCGAATATCCGCAGGTTTCCCCACTCGGCTTGCGGCAGGAAGAGCAACTCGCAAAACGAACACTGGAATTGTTCATCGTACGTTCCCACCAGATCAAAGTCGTTGCCCTCCTTGACGGCGGCGCATCCGTTCTTGAAGAACACGCCGTTGTACGCCATGTGGGACGTATTGATGAGGATTTGCCGCCGCATCCAGTCGGGCAGATTCGTGTCCGTCCACATGCGGTCGAACCAAGCCCGCACGCCGGAGTGAATCGAGCGGTAATGGTCGCGGCAGTCCAGGGCGATGGCGTCCGCACTGTGATAGAAGTTGTTGTGATAATGGCCGAGTTCCTTTCGCGGCCATGCGCGGCCGTCGCCCGACACGTACACCGGGAAGTCCCAGGCGAAGACGAACACGATGTGCCGCGTTGCATGAGCGGGCAGAACAAGGGACGAAGCGACCATGTTCCCCGCCGCACCGTTGAGCGCCCCCTTGGTAAAATCGCCGCCCCAACTGGTTCGAGCGTCGCCATCGTTTCGCACGATTCCGCAAAGCGTGCCGCCGCCCGCCCGCTTCGACCGCAGAACCGCCCCGGCAATCTTGCCGTCCTTATCGCGGACGGGCCTGCCGCCGTCGGCTTCGGGATTAGGTATCGTGAATGCCAGGGCGACACTCTTTTCGCTCGCATCCGGATTCGTGAGTTGGAAATCGAAAAAGAGCACGGGCAGGCTGCTCATTTTGCTGTCCCCGGGGATCCAGGGGGCGAAGCCCTCCATCTGTATTTGCAGCGGTATTGCGCCATGCTCAAACTTGTACTGGCACATCGGAAACAGGGGCAAACACGTGACGCGCAACGGCGACGCAGGACCGGCGACCAGGTCTCCGGCCCATTCCCTTTTGTCGTGGCGAACGTACAGCTTGAAGTTGTAGGGACCGCCGAAGTCCGGACCGTAGAACTTGGTACCCAACTCGCCCGAACGAATTTCCCCCTTGCCATAGGTGCCGTTGGCGTTGAGATGGAGGAAGCCGGGGCCAAACCCGCCATAGTACGGCGTGTCCACACCGGCTGTGCCGGCCAGCGCGGAACCACCAGCCAGCAACAAAATGCACAACGCGGCCCACGCCGTTTTCGGGCGATCCGACCAGAGTGTGCCTAGCGCCATCGCAATGAACGAACTGGGCCCACGGCATGTGCTCGCCATGTTCAATACTCCCTTACCGGGGATTTCCCATCCCTGAAAGAGCTTGTCTTGTCAAGGACATCCTGGTGAGTGTGTTGGGTGTACGTTCTACGCTAACCCCTGTTCAGGGCCGAACGGTGAAGTTGTCAAACTCGGCGCAGTTCCAAGCGGTGCCGATTGCCGCCATGCCCTTGCGATGCGCGACGTCGACAACCGTGCCGAGATCGCTACCGTCGAGGTTCGCGGTGATTTGTGGTCCTACAAGGGTCAGTTTCAGCTTGTGCCACGTTTCGGGGTCCAACGGCACGCGGCCTTTAGCGAGCACGGTCTTGCCGCCCGAGAGCGCCCACTGGCCGTCGGCAGCGATCGCCAAACGATAGCCTTTAAGCGGCTCCGCATTCTGGGTGACCCCCGACACTCGGCCGAAAAGCGATACCGAGCCGTGGCCTTCAATCCGGGCGTCGATGCTCACCGTGTAGTTCTGCCAGGTCTTTGACCCAATAATCGTACAGGGCTCGCGCATCGGCTGCCACTCGATCCCCTTTTTGTCCACGACTTGACGCAGGCACTTACCGCGGCCGTCGCCGCGCCGGGCCACCTCGAACACGCCGGCCTGGTCCGAGAAGTACTTCGCATACTTGCCGGGTTCATAGGACTCGAAGTCGTCGGTATATGGCAAGGGGAAATCGGCCGTGGGCGGCACGGCGGTTCGCCCCCGATGCTGGCCCGTGGTCGTGGTGAGCGAATAGATCGAACCGGGCTCCAAGGTGACCCGCGCCGCGCCTCGGGCGACGGCGACGTCGGCAAGCTGCTCGAACTGGCTCCGCTCATTCGTCCGCCAAACGTGCAACGGCCCTTGCGACAATCCGCCGCCAATGTGCAAAATAACGCTTTGCGGCGAGCGGGCGTCGACCGTCTCGGCGATAATGCTGCAATCACCGCGACCGCCTGGACTGCGGAGTGCCACGTAGCTTCCCTCGCCTTTGAGCATTCCGCAGCCGGAGTCCAGGTATTTCCAACCGGGCTGCGTGAACTGCGTCGTGTGGGCGATGGCCCAGATGGCCGGCTGCACCTCGTAGTGCCCCGACCACGGTTCCAGAGCCTTCATCGGCCCGGAGTTCGGCAGCGGCAAGATGTCGTAATACGACGAGATCAGGCTCCAGATCACCGTCTTCGTCATCCTGCCCACGATGTAGTTGCGGTTGTAGGCCTGGGCCAGCGTGCAGGCGCCCGGCCAGTCGCCGCGCCAGGGGCCGTCTTCACTGGCAAACAGGGGCTTGTTCGTCTTCACGCACTCCGGCGTTGAATGCGCGTGGGGATAGTGCGCACCGATGGCGTAGATCGCCCCGGCAAGCTCGCGATCCGCCAACACTTCCTTGCCGATGTTCCACATCCTGGCGCCGTCGCACTCGTCGGCCGCGATGATCTTCACCTGCGCAAGACCCCGGGCGTCGAGCGTTTTCCGCAACACTTTGATCCATGCGGTATTGTGCGGGCGTTCGTTCCAAAGGCCGCAGAAATCGACGTCGAGGCCGTGGCACCGCTGGGCGCCATGGATGAAGGCGGCGATGAACTCGGCGTTGTCCCGGCTCCAGAAATTGCCGCCGCCGATCCAGGCCGGGGCACCCCATTGGAGCACGTCCAGCAGAATATGCGGATTGCGTCGCTTGGCCTCGCGCATGATCCACCACTCGTAACCGCGCTGGTAGCATGCCGGCCGCGGCTGCTCAAATTCTTCGCGCGTCCGAGCATGGCTCGGCTCGGTTCCGTCGGTCGAGTTGACGTCGCCGCCGATCTCCACTTTCAGATGGTGCAGCGACGCGCCGAAATTCGGCCTGAACAGAAAATCGAGGATCTCGCTCCGCTGCGGCTCGGGGTAATCCATCAGCAGCCGCGACGAGGCGCCGGCACTCAACGCGCCGAGTCCCGCGAACGTCCGGCCTTCCGATCTCCCGTCGACGTTGATGATCGGCTCCGCAGTGCGAGCCGCAGCCGTGCCGAGCAAGACCGTCACCAACATGCCCCAACACGTCGTCATTCTCATGGCTTGGAAATCTCTCTTGAACGGGTATCTTTCATTCGAACTCCGCTCGGATGCGCTCCCAGCAGCAATAGCCCCCCCATGCTAACAAAGTGGCCCGCGATCGTCCAGAAAGGCGTCCCGGCGTCAAGCCCCCCGCAGTTGCCACCGCTGCCTCCGCGACTCCCGCGCGCCGGGCTTCTTGGCCAGCCCGACCGCCTGTCGTAGCGCTGATTTCACCGCACCGCAAAACTCGCTTGACCGGCCCACCCCGCGTCAATGTGCACGCGGCATCTGGGCCTTGACCGAATCCAGCCAGGCGTGCAGCCGGGCGCGCAGCGCGTCGGCTTTCTCGCCCATTTGCCGCGCCAGGTTCGATCGTTCGCTCAGATCGCGGCGGAGATTATAGAGTTCCAGGTGATGGTCCTCGTAATACTCCAGCAATTTCCAATCGCCCGCCCGCACGGCGCTTACCGGCGCCGTGGTCTCATAGTAATGCGGATAATGGAAGTACAAGGCGTCGCGCGTGAGACGGGTTTGGGGATGTCTTAGCAGGGGCGCGAGATTCTGCCCGTCGGGGCAGATGTCCTTGGGCATCGGCAATCCGGCCATCGACAAAATGGTGGCAAATAGATCGGTCGAGACGACCGGTTCGTGGCAGCTTGCACCCCGGGGGGTGACACCTGGCCAAGAGACCAGCAGCGGCACGCGGATGCCGCCCTCATAGAGTGAGCCCTTGCCGGAGCGCAGCGGCGCGTTGTCGGTAACTTGCTGCCCGTTATAGTCGCCGATGAAGCCGCCATTGTCAGAGCTGAAAATGACGATGGTGTTCTCGGCCAGCCCGCGCTGTTGCAGGTGGGCCAGCACCCTGCCAAAGCTCTCGTCAAGGCTGCGGACCATGGCGGCGTAGGTCGCGTTGCGGCGCGACCCCTTCTCAGCCAGCGACTCGCTGAAATGCGTGACGTCGGCCGCCTTGGCCTCGATGGGCGTATGGACCGCGTGATGCGCCAGGTAGAGGAAGAACGGCTGTCCGGCCGCATGATCGATGATCTTGATCGCCTCGTCGGTCAGCCGGTCAGTGAGGTATTCGCCGTGTTTGCCATACTCCAGGTGCGGCACGTAGCGAAACGCACCCCAGAACCCGCCGCTGTAGGGATAGAAGTAGGTGCTGGGCGCGCCCCAGCCGGTGCCGCCGATATTGACGTCGAATCCGTGGGCCTCGGGATAGTGCTCGGCGTCGCCGAGGTGCCACTTGCCGACCAGGGCCGTCAGATAACCGGCAGCGCGCAGCCGTTTGGCGATCGTGGTTTCGGATAGCGGCAGATTGGCGACGACGGCCGGCGGCAGCAGGCGGCGGTTTCGCGGCGGGTCCTCCGCTGCTTCCCGCCAGATGGTCATGTGCAGTCGGGCGGGAGATTTGCCCGTCATCAGGCTGGCCCGCGTGGGCGAACAGACCGGCGCGGCCGCGTACGCGTCGGTAAACCGCACGCCGTGCTGGGCAAATCGATCGAGGTGGGGCGTCTCGTGCAGCGCGCTGCCGTAGCATGCCAAATCGGACCATCCGAGATCGTCGGCCAGCACGAAAACGATATTGGGACGTTTTGGCGGCGTGCCGTCGGCCTGTGCGCAACGCGCGCCCATCGGGCTGAGTGCCAAGCCGGCAACGAGAAGAAGTTTCGTGAAAACGCACATGCTGCGGTCTCTCCTTTTGAGTTCACCGAATTGCCGCCGTCCCACGCGATTGCCGGCGATGGCGGTCTACGGTTTTCGGATCGGGCCCCCGCCGTGTGGACCATACGCCACGCGGGTTTCGCAGCCGTCTCCGACGGAAATCTGATGCTCTCCGGGGGGCAGGTCGACCAGTGTCACAATCGCGCTGCTTGTCGCCCCGCTGCGCAGGCCGATGCGGACATAGCGCACGATGTTCCCGTCCACCCTGACCGGCGTTGGCCAGGTGGTCCATCGCGGTCCCTCCGCTCCGCGCTGCGTGGCCTTGAACTGCAACTTCACCAACTTGGCCTCGCGGCGGACTTCGCAGCCCGTAACGTGCATCGCCAACGGGACTGCCCGACCGTCGTTAACGGCCCACTCCCGCGGCGTCACATTCCAGCCCTCGACCATCAAGTGTGGCGGCGCGGCGGCCAGCAAGTTCGGGCGGAAGCGCACGATCAACTCGCGCTGCTCGCCGGGCAGAAGCGTCAAGGCGTTATCGCTCCAGAACGCCGGCAATACCTCGTCCCCTTGACGGCCGCGAATCACTTCCAGCCAAACGTGTACCGCCGGCACGGTCGACGCATTGCGCACGGAAACCTTGTACAGTGTTTCCCCGGCCGCCTCGCTTTGCCCCACGACCCGAGCCTCGACATCCGCGGGGGGCAACTGCAACAGTTCGCAGAAGCGGGAATTCGCCTGGACGCAGGTCACGACTCTATCCAGTGGAGGTCCTTGCGGGTCGATGAGATCCAGCGCCAGGAAGTGCAGGCGACCGTTTTTCACCACCTCGGGAAGCGGCCCGACGCGCGTCGTGGCGTCCGCCGCCGCCGTGACGGTGTATTCGCGCATTCGCTCAACGTGACCGGCCGTGTCCACAAGCGTCGCCCGCACCTTCAGGTTGGGACGGGGCGCGGCCAGCGTGCTGACCACTTGCACCATGTGATCGTCGGCACTGTGCTGCACGTGCAAAGGCCGGCAGGCCGAACGCATGCCGTAGTAGCCCCCGTTGCACCGCAGGTACCAGTCGAACACCTGTTGCACCACGCTGGGCCAGGCGGCATTGATTTTCCAGATGTGGGTGCCCGCGTTGCGGGGACGGACCTTATTGGCCGCTTCGTAGATCGCCCGGTAGGAGAGATTGCAATACACGTCGCCCATCCACAGGTACTCGGTCAGGCAGGCCGGCTCGCCCAGTTCCTCGCGGACGACCTTGTCCGACGGGTGTCCCACGTTGCCCATCGCGTCGTGATAGCCCAGATCGCGATTCCAGGGGAACCACGCGGGCACGGGCTGATCGTGATCGGGAATCGACCTGGCGAGGCAATTGATCGGCGGCGGCGCAAAGACGCCAATCTCGTTCCGGGAGGTAGCCGTCGGCTCGTTGGCATAGATCCGAAAATACTCGGGCAGACGCACGAACCAGTAGGGGCCGCCGGTCCAGGTGTGCAAGTCCTCCTTGTGCCAGGCCGGCGCCTCGTGAGAATCGGGCAGCCAGGGCCGCGTACCGTCCAGCGCGGGAAGGACCTCGTTCTGCAGGGCCTTGCCCGTGTCTTCCTGCGGGGCCGCCTCGTTGCTCCCACACCACAGCAGCAGGCTCGGCCGCCCGCGCAAGCGGATGATGCAATCTCTCATGTTATCCAGATAGGTCGCCGGATCGCAGTGCGGCGGGTTCCAGGTTCTCAGCCCGTCCTTCCGACAGGCGCCGGTCACGGACGTGCGGGAGAGGTCCTCCCACACCAATAGGCCGTAACGGTCGCAGGCATCGAAGAAAGCGTCGGGCGGGACGATTCCGCAGCCGTTGACGCGCACGATGGTGTGATTGCCCTCGGCCATCAGGCGAACTTCGTCGCGATAACGCTGCGCGCTCCAGCTCATGAGAAAATCGGGGACCCAGGCGCCGCCCGTCATGCGAATCGTGCGACTGTTGACCGTAAAGGCCCGCCCGCCGCTGGGCAGCACCATGCTGCCGACGCTCCGCACGCCAAAACGCCGCCTGACCTGGCTGCTGATCCGGCCATCCACGCGGGCCTCGACGGTGAGTTGATAAAGCGGCTGCTCTCCATAGGTTACCGGCCACCACAGTCGAGGCTGCGGTAAGACGAGCGCGGGATGCGCCTGCGGCTTGAGCACCACTTCGGTCAAGGCCCGCGGCGGCGCGGTCACGGTGGCCTGGGTCTCGACCGGTGCGGCAGCGGACCCGTCAGGGGCAATCCGCACGCTCAGCTCCACGGTCTTTGGATGGGGAGACGGATTGTCAAGCTGGCAGCGAACGGTCACCGCGGCTGGGCCGCCGGGAAGCCGCAGGTCGGTCATGGCCGCCGGATCGCGCACCGCCACGGGGCCCGTCGCTTCCAGCCACACGTGCTGCCAGAGGCCGATGTTGCGGTCGCGGGCCGCGCCGACCCACGAATCCCAGCCGACGCTGCAATACTCGGTCACATTGCGAAGAATCTCGCCGTCGCCGCCGCCCGGCGCGTATTCGCCGGGAAATCCATCGAGCTGCTCGTAAAGGCGGTCGCCGGGAAAGTCGAGGGGATGAATCCGCACGGCAATCGCATTCGTTCCGCCGCCCGAGACAAAGGACGAGACGTCGAAGCAAAAGCGGCGGAACATGCCCACCACGGATTTCGCGTCGGCTACCTGCCGGCCGTTGAGCCACACGTCGGCCCGGTAGTTGATCCCGTCGAGGTGCAGCCATACCGTCTTGCCCGCGTACCGGGCTGGCAAGCGGAATTCCGCGCGAAACCAATACGGTTTGGCCCAAGGATTGGCTTTGTTCGGCAGGTGACTGTATTGGCTGAGCTGATAGCGGCGGTTGTGGTCATCGCTAGCGTCCGGGATGCGCATGTTGTTCATGCCGACATAGGGGTCAGGATAAATGCCGTGGCGCACCAGCGTCCCCAGCGCCGTGGCAGGGACCGTGGTCTCGTACCAACCGGCCACAGGAAAGCCAACCCGCGAGAAAGCCGGCCCGTCATCTCCCGCCATCACCGATTCCCGCATTTGCCATCCCCTGTGCAGAACGACGGCGTTTTCGGCGACCGTGCCGAGCGGCTCGCTATCCACCGCCGGAAACGACGGTTCGACCGCCGCCGTCATACCGGCCAAGGCAATCATCATCGCCACGCCTGGCAGGAAGCTCAGCCGAAATGAAATGTCGCACCGAACCAGGGCGTGAGGCTTCATGGATTCTTCCTCCTGCTGCTTTGTGCAAGTGGCCGTGGATGGTGCCCCGTCTCCGGTTCATATTGTTTCACTATTTCACCGCTCTCGCTTGCAGCCCGTGCAGGGCGACGTGCGGCTGCGTGCGGAAATCGAGCGTCCGCCACAGGCGGTTCATGGTTTCGGCCGGCTCGGCCGCCAGCAGCCCGGTATAGGTGACGAAATGGCGGGCTGCCAGCGGGCCCCCTTCGATGCCCACGCCGCCAGCGCCGGCGCCCGGGGCCACGACCAACCGTGTGGCCACCTCGGGCGTGAGCAGGCCGATCGCCAGCTTCTGCCGATTGAACTTCACGGCCCACGAAACGCCATCGGCCTTCACTTGGGCCTCGACGCCGTCAGCCTCTCGGCCAAGCGCCCCCGTGGCGCCGCTGGAAAAGAGGTATTTGCCCGGCGTCGGACCGTCGGCGGCAAAGTTCTTCGGGTTGTCGAAGTCCCAGTAGTAGCCCAGCGGATCGTCCAGGACGACTTCCGCCCACGATGCGCCGCCGAACAGGCTCATGGTCTTCACCAACCCCAGCTTGTCGGTGCAGACGTAGCGGACCAATGCCGGCCCGCGAGCGGTGCAAAGCAGCGCGCTCGGCGAACTGCGATGCTCGCCGCCCGTATCGGCAAAGCCGGCCCAGCCGGTCTCGCCGGGCATGGTCAGGTCGCGGTTACTGAGCGCCTTCACTTCCCAGCGATAGACGTGACCGCCTTCCGGGCCCAGGAGCAGCCTCACCCGGTCGTTCTCGATCCACTTCATGCCTTTGGGGCCGGGCGTCGTCGAGGCCGCTTGCGGCAATCTCGGCGGCGAGCGCGAAAGGCCCAGGTAGACGTGGACCGTCGCCGCCGTCCCCTTAGTCAACTCGCCCAGGAGCAGCAGCACCAGTCGGGCCTTGTCCGGCGGGCCTGAGGGGTCGAATTGGGCGAGGATCTCGCGGGGTGGGGCGCCGTCCGTCAGGCGGAACGCCCGCACCGGCTTGGCCGCAAGTCCGTCGGGCAAGCGGACGTCCAGCTCGACGGGCACGTCGAAGCGATCGATGCTCCCGGCGCTGACGGTCAATCCCAGGCGATGCGTGGCGGCCGGTTCGGCCCACGGCGCTTCAGGTTCCAGCGGTCCCGGAACGATCTTCTGCGCTTGCGTCCGGCGGACGGAGCCCTGCGGCGCGTCCAGGCCCGTCTCTTCCGGGCTGGGCAACGGCCGGCCCGCCTCGGCGTTCTGCCGGGCGCCGGCCAGATGCCGCTGGAGCGCGTCGAAGTGCGCATCGACGTCCGCATAGCGATCCATGACCCGTTTCAGCGAGTAGGGTTTGCTCTCGGCCCGCCAGAGCCGCTCGAACTCGCGGCCCAGCGCCGCGTGGGCTTCGCGATTACTCCGCACGAGTTTGTCGGCCGTGGCCAGGAACCGCAGGGCCGTCTCTTTGTCGGTTGCCGTGCAGGCTTCCCGATAGGCTTCGGCACAGGCGAGCCCGTCGAGCATCCGCTGGCCGATCCGCTCCATCCGCCGGGCGCCGAGCAGGAAGCTGTCGAGCAAGTCGGCGTTGGCCACGGCCTCCTTCTTGCAGATCACCAGGTGTTCGATGGCCGGGCGCACGGTCGCCAGCAGCCGCCGGGCGGAAACCCGAACGGCGGCCGGGTCGCCGCCCGGGGGAAAGTCGTTCTGCCAGAATCGGCCGTTCATCATCCCGTTCATGCCGGGCAACTTGTGAGTTTGGGCCAACAGCTCGATCGCGCGGCCGAAATGGTCGCCTTTCTCGCCGAACAGCGCGCCGCCCAGCCGTCGATTGAAGAGCTCCGGAGACGTCTGCGACGCGTTCCAGGCGCACTCGGCTCCCCAGGCGTAGCCGTGCCAGTTGCAGCCGCGGAGCGTTTCGCCGTCGTCCTTCCAGTCGGTATTGAGCATGCCCAGGGCATGGTGCTTGACGCCGTCGCGCACGAAGTTGCGGATGTTCAGAGCGGCCTCGTCGAAGTTCGGCAGGATGCGGCTCCAGTCGTCCACTCCGGGGCAGACGAAGAACTGGTAGCCCGATCGGGCAAAAGGCAGGATCTGATTGTCGAAGCTCGCCCGCGGATCGTATGCCCACGTGAGCATGATCGTGTCCTTGGGAATCTGGTCGAGCTTATCGGGGTGCTGGAGGATGATGTCGCCCCACATCATCATCCGCTTATGGTACTTCTTGAGCAGGTCGTGGAGGCGGCAGACGTGCCGCACGTAAACGCCGCCGACGCCGATCTTCGCGGCCAGGTCCTTCGAGGGCCCGCTGCCCAGTCCGGCGGTCTCGTCACAACAGACGTTGAACCATGGGAACGGCAGGAGCGGCAGCTCCTCCGCATAGAGGTCGTCCAGGAGCTTGTACGTCTCCTCCTTGACCGGCGAGAGGACGTCGCCCGTCTCCCGGGCGGCGGCGAACTCGGAATGCGCGAGGATAGCCCCGAAATGACCGAACGATTGCTGATTGCCCAGGATGTCCATCCCCAACGGCTTGGCGTAGCTGACCAGTGCGGCCAGCTCGCGCGGTTCCAGCGAGCCGTCCTTGGGGCCGATGGTCGGGTGCTTCCGGAAAGCGAACTGGTACTCCATGTAATAGGTGAAAAGGTTCATCTTCAACGCGGCGCCCAAATCAACTTCCCGCCGCAGGGTATCGAGCATGGCGGAAGGGCCGCGGGTCATGTCGTCCAGGAAGGACCGCCAGCGAAGCGAGGGCCAGTCGTGAATGGTCAGGCAGGAAATACCGCCGGGGCCACGATTGGCACGGATGAGCTGGCACACGGTTTGCGCGGCGCAAAACAACCCTTCGCGGCCGGGGGCCGCCGCATGGACGCCCCCGGGTTGGACCACCAGGGCATAGTCCTCCGCCGTGGCGCCGGCGCGAAAACCGATCAACGGCACCACTCGATTGCCATCGGCGGTCAGGCGAAAGAAATAGTCCTTTCCTTCGGTGGCGCGGACCTCCGGTGCGGGCAGGCCCGCACGCCGCAACTCGCCGCCGATCAATCGGCCGAGCAATTCGGCATCCGCGGCCGGCGACTCCAGGACCAGCTTCCCGGAAAGCGAGAAGCTGCCCGGCTGGACGTCGATCTGCTTGGGAAACGGGATCAGGCGGAGATCGGCGACCCCGGCGGCGCCGGCAGTTTCCGCAGCCAGGACGACGACCGTGGCGGCAATGAACCGAAAAGAGATCATGGCAAGACTCCTCAAAAATTGCGTTATTCCCGATCACCCAACTCGCTGCGGAGCCGGACTAACTCGGCTTTCAACCCCCCAATGACGCGGGCGTATTCTGGTCGCGGATAAAGACTGGTGCGCTCGTCCGGATCGCTCTTCAGGCAGAGAACATGACAGATGGTCTGGAAGCGAGGTTGGCGGCAGCCACCAATGACACAGAAGCCTTGCCAGAACTACTTATCGGACAAGGCTTTATGAGTACACCCCACAGGGCTCGAACCTGTAACCTTCGGTTCCGTAGACCGATGCTCTATCCAATTGAGCTAGGGGTGCTCGTGGGCACGGCGGCCAAAAACACTAGTATAGCAGCCGCCGGGAAAATAGCCAAGCCACCCAAAACGAAGTCCCGCCAAATGGGGGAAAAATCGCAGGCTGCCATCAGCCGCAACAGCCCCTCCAGCTTCGCCAGCTTATCACCCGCCGGGGCACGTTTACTTCCGACACGCCGGCCCTACAATAAACGGGGTTCTCGGGGCGCAGGGCCGGCTGATCGGCCAGCAGCACAAACGGCAATGCCTGTCAGCACGCCAAACACGCCGAAGATCGACACGGGGGGGGCCTTCGACCTCCTTCCCGACATGGTCTTTTGCGTCGATCCCCGGTCGATGACGTTCTGCGACGTCAACCGGGCCGCGTGCCGGGCCTTGGGCTACAGCCGCAGAGAGCTGCTCACCCTTGGCCCCAAAGACATCTGTTCGCCCGAGGACATGATGGCCATTGTGGGAAAGCTCGCCGCTGCCCAGGGCGACGAGCCCGTCGCGCTCCGTACCTCTCACCGGAACAACCGCGGGCAGTCGATGCCCGTCGAATGGCGCGTGGCGAAGGCTTTTTCGTTGGGGACCGAACAGTGGATCATCGTGGCCCGGCAGTTAGCGGTTAACGGCTCGGCGCAGCCGCCGTCCGCGACGGAGGCCGACGTGTGGGCCGTCGGCGCGCCGGGGCATGACCCGCTCACCGGCTTGCCTGACCGGCGGCTGTTCGAGCGCCGCCTGGATCGGGCGTTGCAACGTCACCGGCAGCAGGAGGACTACCGTTTCGCCGTGTACTTCATCGATCTGGACAACTTCAAATCGATCAACGACCGCTTCGGTCACCTGCTGGGAGATTGCGTCTTGCGGGAAGTCGCCTGGCGGCTGGCCGGTTGCGTGCGGCCGGACGACATGGTGGCGCGGTTTGGCGGCGACGAGTTTACCGTGTTGATCGACGACCTGCACGGCGACGCGGACGTCCAGCGGGTGGCGCAGCGGATTCTCGACCACTTGGAGCGGCCGCTGATCGTCGATGGCCGGCGGGTGACCGTGGCCGCCAGCATCGGCGTGGCCACCGACTCTCGGGATGGCGGCCGGTTCGAAGCCCTGTTGTACGAGGCCGATCAGGCGATGTATCGCGCCAAAGCCCGGGGCGGGGGCCGTTTCGTGTTTGCCGACGGCGATTCGGAGCCCGACCCCCGCAAGCCGCGATAAAGGGCCGCTTCCTGGCGCGGCACAACCGGGGCCGGCCGTGCCGCACGTTTCTCGGCGAAGCCGAGGCCCCACGCAGCATGAAAATCGGACCGCTACGCATCTCTCATCCGATGATGCTGGCCCCCTTGGAAGAGCACAGCAACGTCTGTTTCCGCACCTTGATGAAGCGCTTCGGTGCGAGCCTGGTGTGCAGCGAGCGGGTGGACGCCGTGCAGGTGGTGCGCGGCCAGCGGCGTGCGCTGCGGGCCCTGACGACCGCGGCCACCGAGGCCCCCCGGGCCGGCCAGCTTAGCGGCGCCGATCCGGCGCTCATGGCCGCCGCCGGCCGCATCGTCGAGGAACATGGTTTCGACATCGTCGACTTGAACTTCGAATGCCCCGTGCGACGCCTGCTCGATCGGGGCGAGGGCGGAGCACTGCTGGCCAGCCCTTCCGTCGTCGGAACGATCGTGGATGCCGTCGTGCGTGCGGTTTCCATTCCGGTAACCATCAAAATCCGCAGCGGGCCCGACGAGCAACAGGAAACGGCGATCGAGGTGTCGCAACAGGCCGAAGCGGCGGGCGCGGCGGCCATCAGCATTCACGCCCGCAGCGTGGCTCAGGGATACATCGGCGACGCGGATTGGGGCGTCGTGGCTCGGCTGAAGCAGGCGGTGGGCATTCCCGTTATCGGCAGCGGCGGCCTGCGGACGGCCGGCGACGCGATCCGCCGGCTCCATCAGAGCGGCGCCGACGCGGTGGCCATCGGCCGCGGTTGTCTGGGCAATCCGTGGATCTTCCGGCAGGCCCAAACGCTTTGGTCGGGCGGCAAAGAGCCGCGGGGGCCTTCGGCGGCAGAGCGTGCGCGGGTGATGTTGCAACTGGTGGAAGACGAGTTTCACTTCTACGGCCCGACGGTGGCCGTGCGCCGGCTGCCGCGGACGGCCGGCTATTTTGCCCGCTTCCTGCCCGATTACGCCCAGTTTCGGGCCGCCGTGCGGCAGGTGCGGAATCTGCCGCAATTTCGCCGCCTGGTGCGGGAGTTGTGGGGGTTTTAGACGTCGTCGGAGGCATGGGTGTGTTGTGGCACAGCCGAAAGCGGCTGTGCCACACATCTCGTCGGCCGTTGCAAATTCCTCGTCGCCAGACGAAAATAGCCCGTATTGTCGGCCCACCGCTCCCGTTACGATCAACCCGCCTACCTCGGAGGTCTCCCCATGCAAGCCGCGATTTTCCCCCGTCCGCAATGCCTGATCGGTTTCCTACTGGGCAGTATGTTGATCCTTTGTGCCACGGTCGGCAACGCGCAATGCCCGGCGGCCGCGAAGGAAGAAGCCGTGATCCTCACACCGCCGCCGCCGGCCACGCCGCGCATCAACGGCGCCAAAATCTTCGGCGTGCGGCCCGGGCATCCGTTTCTGTTCACTATTCCGGCCACCGGGCAGCGGCCGATGGAGTTTGCCGTCGATGGTCTGCCAGCCGGATTGAAGGTCGACCCGCAGTTGGGCCAAATCGCCGGCTCGCTAAAGGATTGCGGCGAGTACGCGGTCACCTTCCACGCGAAAAATGCCCTCGGCGAGGCGAAGCGGCCGTTCAAGATCGTCTGCGGCGACACGCTGGCCCTCACGCCGCACATGGGCTGGAATAGTTGGTACATCTGGATCGACCACGTCACCGACAAGATCCTGCGTGAGGCGGCCGATGCCATGGTCGCCAACGGCATGATCAATCACGGCTATATGTACGTGAACGTCGACGACTGCTGGGCAGTCCATCGGAAATCGGCCGACCCGACCTATGGCGGCCAACCCCGCAACGCCCAGGGCAACGTCAACCCCAACCGGCGATTTCCCGACATGAAGGCGCTGGCCGACTACATCCACGGCAAGGGGCTGAAGGCCGGGCTGTACACCTCGCCCGGACCATCGACCTGCGGCGACTGCGTGGGGGCCTACGAGCACGAAGAGCAGGACGCCCGGCAATTTGCCGCTTGGGGATTTGATTTCCTGAAATACGATTGGTGCTCGTATGGCAACGTCGCGCCGCATCCCGATCTGGCCGCCTTGCAAAAGCCCTATCGCAAGATGGGCGATATCCTCAAAAAACTCGACCGCGACATGGTGCTGAACTTTTGCCAGTACGGCATGGGCGACGTTTGGCGGTGGGGACGCGAGGCGGACGGCCATAGTTGGCGCACGGCCGGCGATCTGGGAGGCGGCTACGACCAGATTCCGGTCAACGTGTTGCACGACGGGTTCGATTTGTATGGCCGCAACGAGTTGCAGAAGTTTAGCGGCCCCGGCGCCTGGAACGACCCCGACTATCTGCTGCTCGGCTACCTTTGGAACGGCAAGGGGGCGGCCGCGCCCACGCCGCTTACGCCCAACGAGCAATACGCTCACGTGTCGCTGTGGTGCCTGGTGACCGCGCCCTTGATCTTTAGCGGCGACATCACCCGGCTCGACGACTTTACGCTCAGCCTGCTCAGCAACGACGAGGTGTTGGAGGTGGACCAGGACCCGCTGGGCAAGGCCGCCCTGCGTATGGCCAAGATCGGCGATCTGGAAGTCTGGGCCAAAGACATGCAGGATGGCCGCAAAGTGGTCGGGCTCTTCAACCGCGGCCCGTGCGAGACCAACCTGAGCGTCCAATGGTCGGACCTCGGCATCAAGGGCAAGCAGATCGTCCGCGACCTGTGGCGGCAGCGGGACCTGGGCACTTTCGCCGATCAGTTCCGCACGCCGGTGGCCCGGCACGGCGTGGTGCTGTTGAGCATCCGTGCGTGTCCGTAACGCGACAGACCGTTGCGGAGTCCATCCGCCTTTTGCATGTTTTCGAGTGCGGTGATTTATCACCGCTTTTCGCGTGTTTTGGAGTGCGGCGATTTATCGCCGCTTTTTGCCCGTGCCGATCGGGCGCGTGGCTCATCATTGGTAAGTTTTCTTTACAAGACACATCGCGTTTACCATGGAACCCAAAAGCGGCGATAAATCGCCGCACTCCAAAGGCGAGCGGACTCTGAAGGGAGCCTTCCGATGACTATCGACAACATTCTCCGACTGCTCGGCGCGATGGTCTTGATTCTGGCGTCTACTGACGGGGCCTTTGCCGCGGGGGCACGCCTGGCGAGCGTCTTCTACGTGGCGACGGAAGGAAATGACGCCTGGTCGGGCAAATTGGCGCAGCCGAATGCGGCGAAGACCGACGGCCCGCTGGCCACTTTGCAGCGGGCCCGCGAGCTAACGCGAAAAGTGGCGCCCGGCGTGGCACGGATAGTCATCGTTCGCGGGGGCAGCTATTTCCTGGGCGAGACATTCTGCTTAGGACAACAGGATTCGGGCACCGCCGAGCAGCCGGCACTGTGGCAAGCCGCCGCCGGCGAGGAAGTCCGGTTGGTCGGCGGCCGGATGCTCCCACCCGAGGACTTCCGGCCCGTCAGCGACACCGGCGTGCTGACCCGGCTCGATCCGGCCGCACGGGGCAAAGTGGTTCAAGTGGACCTCAGGGCGCTAAAGATTGCCCTGCCGGCGGCGTTCCCCCCCAGTTTTCATGGCGCCAGTCCCGCGCCCGACGTGTTTTTCAACGACCGGCGGATGACGCTGGCCCGCTGGCCCAACGAAGGCTGGGCGACGATCGCCAAGATCATCGATCCGGGCTCCCGGCCACGCGACAATTCCTCCGGTTTTGCCCCCGGGAACCGGCCTGGCACGTTCGAGTACTCCGGCGATCGGCCCTCGCGATGGAACCTCGCGGCGGGCGTGTGGCTGCACGGCTACTGGTGTTACGATTGGTGGGACGAAGTGATCCAGATCAAGGCCATCGATCCGGCAAAGCATCGCATTACGCTGGCCAGGCCGCACGTCTACGGGCTGCAGCAGGGCAATTTCCTGCCCCGCCGCTATCGGGCCATTAACCTCTTGGACGAATTGGACGAGCCGGGAGAATACTACATCGACCGCGAAACGGGGACATTCTACTTTTGGCCTCCGGCGGGTCTCGGCGGCGCGCGAATCGTATTGGCCACACTCGGCACGCCCGTGGTTGCGCTCAAGGATGCTTCCCACGTTCTCCTGCACGGCTTCATCGTCGAGGATTCGCAAGGCGACGGCATGGCCATCCACGGCGGCACGGCCGATCGAATCCAGGCCTGCGTGGTGCGAAACGTCCGCCAAATGGGCATTCGCGTCGAAGGAGGAAAGGCCCATCGCGTCGAGGCCTGCGACATCTACGGTACGGGCACCGGCGGCCTGCTGTTGGCCGGCGGCGATCGAAAGACGCTGACGCCCGCCCGGCACGAAGCCATGAACAACCACATTTGGCAATTCTCCGAGCACCAGTTGACCGGCGCGTACGCGATTGTTTTCGAAGGGGTGGGCAACCGTGCTGCCCACAACCTGATCCACGATGCCCCGCACCAGGCGATCTTGGTCGGCGGCAACGACCATGTGTTCGAGTACAATATCATCCACGACGCCTGTGCGCAGTCGGACGATTGCGGGGCCCTCTACAAAGGACGAAATCCGTCCTGCCGGGGAAATATGATCCGCTACAACTTCTGGCACCACGTCGGCAATCCGCATGTTACTGGGTTGAAGGGCGGCGGCACGCTGGGCCTCTATTTCGACGATGGCGACGGGGGCGACACGGTTTTCGGCAACGTGTTCTACCGCTGCGGCGAACCGGCCCTATCGCCGATCGCGGCGGTCTACTCCCACGGCGGCCATGATATCCTGGCCGAGAACAACGTCTTCATCGACTGCCATCGGGCCTTCGGCTCGACGCCCTCGACCGACGACCGCTGGCGCCGCGCGCTCGACGGCGGCGAGGATTGCCATTGGGACGTGCTGTTGCGCAAGGACGTCGACATCACCCGCCCCCCCTATACGACACACTATCCCAGCCTGGTGGGCTATCTGGATTTCAAGCTCGGCCAGCCGCGCATCAGCCGGGCGGTGCACAATCTGCTCGTGCGCTGCCATGACGTGAAGGCCGGCAACTGGCAGGTGAAGCCCGAGGAGAACCTGGTCCTCGATCACGACCCGGGCTTTGTGGACGCGGCGCACGGCAATTTCCAGCTCAAGGCGGACGCCGAGGTGTTTGCCCGCCTGCCCGGTTTCAAGCCGATTCCCTTCCAGAAGATCGGGCTCTACGCCGACGAGCTGCGTCCCACGCTGCCGGCGGAGACCTGGCGACCGGGGCAGTGAATGCTGCTGGTCCAATGGCGGATTGACGAAAAACGGCTCCGGGCGAATGAATCTTTTTTCGCGTGGTTGTCGTATAAGGGCAGGACTCGTTCAGGAGCAGGTATGATCGGGAGCCCCATGGACCGGCCGGAAACGAGGGATGCTCCCGACCCGCCGCCGACGTCCGTCGAGGATGCCCGGATTCTGGCCGAGATCGCCCGCGGCGACCTGGGGCGCTTCGACGTCCTGGTGGACCGGTACAAGGTCCGGCTGATGAGCTATCTCCGCCATCGCGTGCCGGATCGGCACCATGCCGAAGACCTCGTCCAGGAGGCATTCCTGCGGATGTTTCGGGCCGCCCGCAGCGGCGGTTACTCGGGACGGGCGAGCGTCTGCACGTGGTTGTTCACGATCGCCGACAACTGTGCGACGGACTATTTGCGAGCCTCCGGCCGACAACCGCCCATGTTGGAAAGCGATACGGCCGGAAGAAACGAGGACGATTCGGCCCGTATGCTCGACCGCCGCTCCGCGCCGGATCCCGATCCGGCAGAAGCGGCCGCCCGGCGCGAAAGCCAAGGCCGCGCCGAGGCCCTGTTGGACTGCCTGCCCGAGGAACAACGCCGCGTGGTGGCACTGAAGGTGCTGGGCGGCCTGACGCTGGCCGAGATCGCGGCGGTTGTCGGGTGCCCCCTTGGCACCGTCAAATCACGATTGCTGTACGGCTTGCGCAAGATCGAAGCGTCGCTTGCCCGCCCGGGGAGGCGCAACCATGAACCATAACGATCTGCCCGACGACGAATTGCTGCAACTGCTCTTCGGCGAGTTGGATGAGTCGCGCCAGATAGCCATGCGGAAAGTCATTGCCGAGGATGCGGAATTGGCCGCCACCCTGCAGGGGCTGGCGGCTGCCGTCGCGGCCGTGCGTGCCGAGAACGTCGGCCCACTGAGCGACGATTTCAACGATCGTCTGCGGCGGCGGATGTCCGAGGCGATCGAGCCCGAGCAGGCTGTAACGGCACGTCCCACGTTTCTGACCCGATCACGAAGCACATGGAGGTGGATCATGCGTTCCCCCGTTTCTCGCGTTGCGGCAGCGGCCATTTTGGTGCTCACCATCGGAGGAGTCGCCTTGTGGTTCCACGGCGGCGGCACGGCACCGGCCTTCGCCGACTTCCTGCAGCCGATTCTCGATGCAAAGACGGTCAAGTTCAAGGCGACCACCCAATGGACGAGCCTGCCCCCCGAATTGAAGGCCCTGCCTGCGGAAACGCTGAAGGATTGCATGACGTTCGAGGTCATGATGCTGGATGCCTATCGGAGCCGCGAGGAGATGGGGAAAGGCAAGTCCAAGATGGTGATGATCTCGGATATGGGCCGGGGAAAGAGTATCACGCTACAACCCGCGGAAAAGCAGGCCACGGTCACCAATTACGCCGACGCGCCGAAGGGCAAGACACCCCGCGGCGGTGACCCCGTGGCCGGGTTTCGCTCGCTGCTGCTCGATGCCCGGAGTAAACCGGATGTCAAACGTGAGTCGCTCGGCGAGAAGGTCCTCGACGGGCGCCGAGTGGTCGGAGTCCGTATCAGCTTGCCCGCCGCGGTGATGTGTGTATGGGGTGATCCCAAGACCGGCACGCCAGTCCGCATCGAATCGACCATGACGCTAATGCCCAATATGAAGGTAACGATGAGCGACTTCGCGTTCAACGTCAAGATGGACGAGTCGCTGTTCAGCGTCGAGCCGCCCACCGGCTATGAAGTCATCGTCGTCAAGGGCCACACGAGGGACGACGCCCCCGGAAAGGAGAAGGATCTGATTGAAATGTTCCGCTGCTACAACGAAGTGAGCGGCGGGCGCTTTCCGGACTTGCTGGACATCCTGTGGCTTAGGCGGACCGTCTCGATGCAGGAGTGGTGTGCCGCCAATCTAGCGGGGTCGCACAAGTCGATGGCGCAGCGGCAACAGGAGCAGCAGCAGCGCGAGGCAAAATTCCAGCGAGGTATGATGTTTACCGTCACGCTGCCGAAGGAAGCCGACTGGCACTATGCGGGCCGGGGCGTTTCGCTCGGCGCGGCCGACAGGCCCATCTTCTGGTACCGTCCCAAGGGTGCAAAGAAGTACCGGGTCATCTATGCCGCTCTCGCAGTTCGCGAGGCCGACTCGCCCCCCCGCGTGCCCGTTGCGACCGATGTGCAGCTCGAGAAAGACCTGATCGAAATGTTCCGCCTGTACGGCGAATTGAGCGGCGGGCCGCTCCCCGTCTCGATCGACATGTCGCCGCTCTTAATGGTGGTTCATGCGAAGGAGGTTTCGTTCACCTCTTCGGAGAAGCCGCAGAAGCTGAGTGCGAAGCAGAAGCAGGAGCTGGCGCAAACCCTGGCAGAGCTTCTGCGCGGGGTGATATTTACCGGCCTACTGCCGGAGGAAGCCGACTGGCACTACGCGGGCCGGCGCGTTTCGCTCGGCGCGGCCAATAAGCCCATCTTCTGGTATCGTCCCAAGGACAGCAAGCAGTACCGGGTCATCTATGCCGATCTCTCGGTCCATGAGGCCCAGACACCGCCCAGCGCGCCCGTCGTGCAGCCGGAGCAGGATCTCATCGACATGTTCCGCGACTACAGCGAATTGAGCGGCGGGCCGTTCCCGATCTCATTGGAAATCGCGGAGCTGTCATCGGCGGTTTGTATGAAGATTTATTCGAAGTTTCCTCCGAAAGAGAGGCGGTGGTCCGATGCGAAGCTGACGCAGGAGGTCGGCAAAACCATGATGAAGTTTCAGCCCAGCTTCAATTTTACATTCACACTGCCGAAGGAAGCCGACTGGCACTACGCGGGCCGGGGCGTTTCGCTGGGCGCGGCCGGCAAGCCGATCTTCTGGTACCGCCCGACGGATGCGAAGAAGTACCGGGTCATCTACGCCGATCTGTCGGTCCGTGACGCCGATACGCCGCCCAACGTGCCGAATGCGCAGCGCCCCGTCCAGCCCAAGCAAGTTGTCCACTAGCTTACGCGTTTCCCATCACGGTCACGTTGACCGTGCGGCGGCGGGCGCGGACGTCGCATTCCAGATGCATGATCTGCTGCCACGTGCCCAGCAGCGGTCGGCCATCGGTCACGGGAATCGAGAGCGACGGGCCCATGAGCGTCGCCTGCAAGTGCGAGTGGCCGTTGCCGTCGTGCCACGCCTGCTCGTGGCCGTAGTCGCGGCTGGGCGGAATCAGCCGGTCGAGCATTTCGGGAAAGTCGCGCTCCAGGCCGGGCTCGAATTCGATCGTGCCCACGGCCGCCGTGCTGCCCACGCAGAACACCTGGGCCACGCCCGCCGTAACCTTCGAACGCTCGATCGCGCCGCCCACCTGGTCGGTAATGTCGATCATGTGGCCGTGGCCGCGGGTCTCCAACGAGAACTGTTCCTGGTAGACGGTCATGAGGCCGCCCCGGCCATGGCGGTTCTCTTGCGTTCGGCGATGATCTCTTCTTCCAGGGTGCGCGGCAAGCGCTTGTAGTGGGCAAACTCCATGCTGAACGTGCCTTGGCCCTGCGTCATGCTCCGCAAATCGGTGGAATAGCCGAAGGTTTCCGCCAGGGGAACTTCGCCTTCGATGCGGGTGTCGGGGCCGTGCGCCTCGGTGGCCATGACGATGCCGCGGCGCGAGGTCAGATTGCCCACCACCGAGCCTTGAAATTGGCTGGGGACCTCGATCTCGATCTTCATCACCGGTTCGAGGAGCACGGGCCGCGTCCGCGGAAAGGCCTCGCGCATGGCCGTCTGGGCGCACACGTGAAACGCCATGTCCGAGCTGTCGACCTCGTGGTACGATCCGTCCTCCACGTAGACCGCCAGGCCGACGACCGGGTAGCGGGCGATGGGGCCCTTGGCCAGCATCGAGCGAAAGCCTTTTTCGATGGCGGGCAGAAAATTCTTGGGGATCCGCCCGCCCACCACGTTCTCCTCGAAGAGAAAAGTCCCTTCGGCGTCTGCGGGCAGCACGTCCAGCCGGCCGACGATGTGGGCGTACTGTCCCGAACCGCCCGTTTGCTTGCGGTGGCGGGTGTTGAACTCCGCGGCTTGCGTGGGGGCCTCGCGGTAGTTCACCTTCGGCGCGCCGACCTCCACGGCCACGTTATATTCGCGGCGGATGCGCTCGACGTAGATCTCCAGGTGCAGCTCGCCCATGCCGGCCATGATCGTCTCGCCGGTCTCTTCGTCGGTGCTGACCTGCAACGTAGGGTCCTCACGGCGAAAACGGTGCAAGGCCTTGCTCAGCCGGTCGGCGCCGTCGCGCCCCATGGGGGCAATGGCCAGGCGGATCACCGGCTCGGGCACGTACATGTTTTCCAGCACGCAGTAATTGCGTTCCGACGCATAAGTGTCGCCGCTGGCGCAATCGACGCCCAAGACGGCCACGATGTCGCCGGCCAGGGCTTCGTCGATGTCCTCGCGCTGGTCGGCGTGCATGCGCAGGATGCGGCTGAAGCGCTCCTTGCGGCCGGTCCGCTGATTGACGTAGGTGCCGCCCTTTTCGAACCGGCCCTGGTACAACCGCACGAACGTCAGCGTGCCGTACGGATCCTCGACCATCTTGAAGGCCATGGCCACGGTGGGCCGCTCGGGATCGGGCACGAGCCGCATTTCCTGCTGGTGCCCTTCCTTGTCCTTCGTATAGGCCTTCGAGTGGCAATCCAGCGGCGAAGGGAGCAGCCGGACCACGGCATCCAGCAACGGCTGTACGCCCTTGTTGCGATAGGCCGAGCCCAATAGCACGGGCGTAAACTCCAATTGCGCGACGGCCGACCGCATCACCTGGTAGACCAGCGCCGTGGATGGCTCTTCTTCGCCCAGCAGAATCTCCATCAGCTCGTCGCTGTACATGGAGAGGGTTTCCAGCAAGTGCTGGCGGGCGGCGTGGGCCTCGTCGGCCATCTCGGCCGGAATCGGCTCCGCGCGCACCCGCTCGCCGTTGGCCCCGTCGAAATAGTAGGCCTTTTGCGTGACCAGGTCGACGATGCCCTGGAACTCGGCCTCGCGGCCGATGGGCAGTTGCACCAGCGCGGCGTCGCAGTCGAGCTTGGCGCGCAACTGTTCGACCACTTTTTGCGGATCGGCGCCGACGCGGTCCATCTTGTTGATGAACGCCAGCCGCGGCACGTGGTAGCGGCGCATCTGGCGGTCGATGGTGAGCGATTGGGCCTGTACGCCGCCGACGGCGCAGAGCACGAGCACCGCCCCGTCCAAGACGCGCAGGCTCCGCTCCACCTCGACGGTGAAGTCGACGTGGCCCGGGGTATCGATCAAGTTGATCGTGGCATCGCCCCAGGTGACGTGGGTGGCGGCGCTGGTGATGGTGATGCCGCGTTCCTTCTCCAACTCCATGTGGTCCATGGTGGCGCCGCCGCCGCTTTGGTCATGGACCTCCTGCATGCGGTGGATGCGGCCGGCGTAGAACAAGATCCGCTCGCTGAGCGTGGTCTTGCCCGAATCGATGTGGGCCGAGATGCCGATATTGCGTAGCTTCGTCAAATCCATAGCCAATCATATCCCCGTTCCAAAAAGCGCGAGCCCTACAATATACCATATTACGCATGAGCCGACAAGAGGGCCATGGCCGATCATGGCGGCCGCGTAAGGGGATGCGGCCAGGATGTGTAGCGGGCGGGCTTGCCCGCCGTGTCTTTCGACGTGCCAGCATGGCGGGCAAGCCCGCCCGCTACACGCTATGGCTTCGGCCGCCAGTTAAGAATCTGTTTGTCTTTGATGAGCCGATCGTGAAGCCGGGCGTAGTCGACCGCCTGCACGGTCGAGACCCGCTCGATCGCCAGCGCGGCGGCCGTGGCAGCCGACTGGCCCAGCACCATGAACACCGGCTCCATGCGGATCGAGCCGTAGGCAATGTGGCTGGCCGACAGGCATACCGGCACCAGCAGGTTCGTGCACTGTGCGGCCTGCGGCACGATCGCGCGGTAACTGACCGGGTAGGGCTGAACGCCGATCTCGACGTCACCTTCATTGCGGGCGTGACCCTCACGATCGACGTAGCGCTGCACGTTGTGCGAGTCCATGTTGTAGGCGGCCAGCCCCACCGGATCGTCGGCCACCCGTCTTCCCCGGCAATTCTGTTCGGTCATCACGTAGGGCCCCACCATCCGCCGCGCCTCGCGGACGTAGAGTTGGTGCGGCCAGTGGCGGCTGTCCGCGAACTCGTCCTTCGCCAGTCCCCAACGATTGACCTGCTCGCGGAGCCTGGCCGGCACACGGGGATTGTTGGCCACGGTCCACATCAAGCCGAGCTGATAGTCGCGGTGCTCGGCCACGATTTTGTCGCGTGTGGCGTAATCGGCATCGGGGTAGTCGTAGTTCATGCCGATGTCGTCGCTGGAAAACGCGCCATGGTTGTTCATGTCCGTCTTGCGATTGGGCATGGGGGCGTTATTGCCGAAGACGTTCGTCCAACCGGCCTCCAGATAGCGGAGCAGCAATTCGTAGCGGAGCGGATCGTAATGGGCCGGCTTCGGGAACGGCACACGATTCTCCGGCACGTCGGTCAGGCAGAGGCGAAAATTGTAGGCCTGCACGCGGCGGTCGGCCGAGCCTTCCGCGCCCGGACCGCCGGCATGGATGCCCGGCAGGAGCCCACTACCGGGATCGCCCGGCGTCCGGTAGGGATCGACCGGCTTCTCGAACTGATGCGATTTCGCGTATTTCGTCCGCACGCCCCCCAGCGTTTCGTCATGCTGGGCGTTGCCCTCGCGGCCGATCGCATAGCTGACCCCGGCCTTGGCCATCAGATCGCCTTCATAGGTGGCGTCGATGAACATGCGGCCCGGGAACACGCGGCCCGACTCCATCCTGAGGGCGGTGATCCGCGTCCCCTCGCAGTGAACACCCTTTTTCAAGTCCAAACGCTGGCCCAAGACGACCGGGACCTTGGCCTCGGCGAGCATCTGGCGAAAAACGGCTTCGGCCACGTGCGGCTCGAAGCGCCACATCGTATCGGCGTCGACGGAGTGCTTTGCCCGACGGCGATATTGCTCGAACGTCTCCCGCGTCCAGGCATGGCTCCCGGCATAGTGGCGATAGATGCGTTGGTAGAACTCGCGGGCGATGCCGCCAACGGCCTGTTTGTTGCCGATGTCGGTGGCGCCGAGACCGCCGGAGCTGAGTCCGCCCAAGTGGCGGCCCGGCTCGATGAGCACGACCGAGCAGCCCATCCGTGCCGCTTGCAGGGCGGCGGCGATCCCGCCCGACGTGCCGCCATAGACGACCACGTCAACGGGCTTTTCGGCCGCGAAGGCTGGAACAGTAAACAGAAGCGCGAGCGCAGCCGCGAGGGTCCGCAGCATGACGTTTTACCTCCCTCGGCGCGGCCGGCGATTACAGCACCTTGGTCGTGCCCGGCATCGCAATGGGGTACCGGCCCTGTGCGTCGGGCATTACCGGCGCGTTCGAGGCCATGGTGTACTGATCCAGGCCCGGCGCCAGCTCGAGATTCGAGGCCATCGCTTCATCCCAGGTGACGAGCTTGCCCGATTCGGCGGCCATGCGGCCGAGGATGCCGGTCATCGCCGCTTTCGCACAGCGCTCGGCCTCGTTGTAGGGCGTGTCTTGACGAATGGCGTCGAAGAGCAAGTCGTGCTCGTACTGGTACGAGTTGCAGGGCGGGCCCTTGTATTCCCAGAGCAAGTTGTCGTTCGTTTGCAGGTGGCCCTTGTACAAGCGGGGATGCGGAATCCCTTCGCCGATCACGGCCGAGCCTTTCGCGCCATGAACCACCACGCCCCAGTAGTCCCAACAACCGGCGATGTGCCGGCCTTGCGCTTGCAGCCGCGTGCCGTCGGGAAAACGGTATTCCACCGAATAGTGATCGAACAATTGATCGGGCTCGGTGCGGACCTGGCGGCCGCCGTGACCCTGGGCCTCGACGGGCCACGCGTTTTTCGCCCAGCAGGAGACGTCCAGGTTGTGGATCAGCCAGTCGAGCAGGAACGTCCCGTTCAGCCAGGTAAAATTGCTATAGTTGCGGATTTGGTGGGCCAGCTCGCTCTCGTTGGGAGCCTTGGGCGTGAAGCCCACCGGAGCGTGCTCGCGATAGGCCCAAACGGTGATCACCTCGCCGATGGCGCCGTTGTGGATCTGATCGACGGCCCCCGCGAGCGACATGCTGTGGCGGCTCATGAGTCCGCCGGCGATCTTGAGATTTTTATGCTTGGCCTCCTCGCCTGCGCGGAGCACGCGGCGAATGCCCGGGGCATCGACGGCGAACGATTTTTCCATGAACACGTGGCAACCCTTGGCCACGGCATATTCCAGGTGGATCGGCCGGAAGCCGGGCGGCGTGGTCAACAGCACCAGTCCGCCGGGAGCGACTGCGTCGATCGCCTTTTTGTAGGCGTCCAGACCGATGAACTGCCGCTCCTTGGGCACGTCGACCTTCTGCTTGTGCTCGTTGGTAAGGGCCTGGAGGCTGGACTGGAGCCGGTTATCGAAGAAGTCGGCCATGGCGTAGAGCTTCGTGGGCCCCTTGGTGGACATCGCCTGCGACGCGGCCCCCGTGCCGCGACCGCCGCAGCCGACCAGGGCCAGCTTGATCGTGTTGTCCTCGCCGGCATAGCTGCGGGCGGCAAGCTGGCCGAGCAAGGCCGTGCCGGCCAACGCCGTTCCGGACGTCTTGAGAAACTCGCGACGGGAGGTCGAAAAGCGGGCGGATTTTTCTTCACGACGCATGCGATACTCCTCTATGTTGTGGAACGGAACCGGCAGGGGGGGAAGGCAGGATCGAAACTGCTGGGGACACTGGGCTCTATTGTAAGGGGGTCACCCCCGCCGTGCAATGCTCGCCGCCCTATAACACTGTAGAGAACGGACTCTGTGCCGTTCCGGGGCGGCGCGCTCCCCCAACCGCGCCGCGGAGGGTATTCCATCAGCACCGCCGCCGAAGATTACTGCGCCCAGCACTTCTGTAGGTAGTTCCGCGAGGTGGCCAGCGCGGCGGCCATCTTTTCCGGCTGCGGGTGGTGGTGCATGAACGGATTGACATACCGGCTGTAACCGGCCTTTGCCAAGGCGGCGAGCCACGGCGTGCAGTCGGTCGGGCCCATGCCGGGCAATTGATTCAACCCCTCGCCGTGTTGCCAGGCGTAGAAGAAGAACAGTTGTTTTCCCACCAGGGCGATGACGTCGGAAACGGAAATACCCGCCACCTGCAAATGGTAAGGCGCCAAGGCGATCCCGATGCGACGGCTGGGGTTCATCTCGACGAACGCCTTGAAGGAATCGCGGGAGTTCAGCAGCATGTCGCCCGAGTGGTTCTCGATGGCCAGGTAGGAGTCATATTTCTCGGCCAGTTCGAGATCGGGTTTGAGCTGCTCGAAGAAAGCCTTCATTTCCGCCGTGAGGTTGGTCACTTTGCCGTTGCGCGACTCGCGCACCGCGACGCCCCCGCCCACCTTGCCCAGCAACTCCGCGTACTTGCGATAGCCGGTGAAGTAGCAGGTTAGGGCACACAGCTTCAGGCGGTATTTGGCCAGCAGCTCCTGAAGCCCGGCAGGACCGAGGCGTTTCTCAATCTGCTCAAGGTGCGGGCAGCCGTATTCCGCGTATGCCGCGGGCGCCGCTGGCCAGATATCGATGGCCTCGAATCCAAGCGATGCGATCCGCTCACAGGCCTTTTCGACCGAGAGCGAGCTGAATTGGATGGAGGACGTAGACAGCCGCATTTTCCAGCCTTGGCCGCCGGCCAGGCCGGTGGCGGCCAACAGCGCAGGCGCCGCGGCTCCGCCCAGCGCCGCCGCCGAAGTTCGCAGAAAGGTCCGACGATTGACGCAACTTTGCAGCATGGGATGCTCCTTAATTACAGCACCTTCGTCATGCCTGGCATGGCGATCGAATAGCGGCCCTGGGCGTCGGGCAGCACCGGCGGCGTGGACGCCATGGTGTACTGATCCAGCCCGGGCGCCAACTCCAGGTTCGAGGCCATCGCCTCGTCCCAAGTGATCATCTTGCCCGATTCGGCGGCCATGCGGCCGATGATGCCGGCCATGGCGGCCTTCGCACAGCGCTCGGCCTCGTTGTACGGCTTGTCCTGGCGGATGGCCTCGAACAGCAGATCGTGTTCGATCTGGTAGTCATTGCCGGCCGGCCCCTTATAGTCCCAAACGAGGTCTTGGGCCGTTCGCTTGTGTCCCTTGTAAATGGCCGGGCGCTGGCCCCAGCCGCTGCCGACCGCCGAGCCGCGGGAGCCGTCGATCACGTTGCCGCAAAAGCCCCAGCAACCGGCAATGTGGCGGCCCTGGACGAACATCCGCGTGCCGTCGGCAAAAGAATACTCCACGGCATAATGGTCGAACATCTGGTCGGGCGACGTGCGGACCTGACGGCCCCCGTGCCCTTGGGCCGAGACGGGCCAGGCGTCCTTGGCCCAGCAGCAGACGTCAATATCGTGGATCAGCCAGTCGAGGAAGAAGCTCCCGTTGAGCCACGTGTAACTGGAGTAGTTGCGGATTTGGTGGGCCAGCTCGCTCTCAGCGGGCGACTTCGGCGTAAAGCCGGCCGGATCGTGCTCGCGATAGGCCCACAGCGTGATGATCTCGCCGATCGCGCCCTGGTGGATGCGGCGAATGGCCTCCTCCAGCGGCGGAAAGTGGCGGCTCATCAAGCCGCCGACGATCTTGAGGTTTTTCTGGGCGGCTGCCTCGCCCGCTTTGAGGATGCGGCGAACGCCCGGCCCATCCACGCCGAACGACTTCTCCATGAACACGTGGCAGCCCTTGGCCACCGCGTATTCGACGTGCATGGGCCGGAAGGCCGGCGGGGTGGCCAGCAGGACCAGGCCGCCCGGCCCCACGGCATCGATGGCCTTCCGGTAGCCGTCCATGCCGACGAACTGCCGCTCCGGCGTCACGTCGACCTGTTTTTGGAACTGCTTCGCCAGCGCGTCGCGGCTGGACTGAAGGCGGTTTTCGAAGACGTCGGCCATGGCGCAAAGCTTGGTCGGCCCCTGGGTGGAAAGCGCGTTCGCTGCGGCTCCCGTGCCGCGGCCGCCGCAGCCCACCAGCGCGATCTTGATAGTATTGTCCTCGCCCGCGTAGCTGCGGGCGCTGATCGCGCTCAGCAGGGCGGTGCCAGCCAATGCCGTGCCCGAAGTCTTGAGGAACTCGCGGCGGGAGGTTGAGGAGAAGACGCGTTTTCCTTCGGGACTCATACGATACTCCTTGTTCTTGCGTGGCAGGGACGGCAAAGCTGTAGGCAATTACAATACCTTGGTCGTGCCCGGCACGGCGACCGGGTATTGACCTTGGGCATCGGGCATCACCGGCGCATTGGACGCCATCGTGTACTGGTCCAGGCCCGGCGCCAGCTCCAGGTTCGAGGCCACCGCCTCTTCCCAGGTGATCATCTTGCCCGATTCGGCGGCCATGCGGCCCAGGATGCCGGCCATGGCGGCCTTGACGGAGAACTCGGTCTCGTTGTACGGCTTGTCCTGGCGAATCGCGTCAAAGAGGACGTCGTGCTCGACCTGGTAGGCATTGGGCTCCGGCCCCTTGTGTTGCCAGATCAGGTTGTCGGCCGTTTGCTTGTGCCCTTTATAGATGCGCGGCTGGGCGATCCCTTCGCCGAGAATGGCGGAGCCCTTGGCGCCGTGGGCCACCACGCCGAAGAAATCCCAGCAGCCCGTCATGTGCCGGCCTTGGGCCTGCATCCGCGTGCCGTCAGGGAAGGTGAACTCTACCGAATAGTGATCGAACAATTGATCGGGCGCGGTGCGGACCTGACGGCCGCCGTGCCCCTGGGCCGAGACGGGCCAGGCCTGCTTGATCCAGCAGCAAATGTCGATGTTGTGGATCAGCCAGTCGAGCATGAAGCTGCCGTTGAGCCAGGTGTAGTTGCTGTAGTTACGGATTTGGTGGGCCAACTCGCTCTCGGCGGCCGCTTTCGGCGTGAAGCCCACCGGTTGGTGCTCGCGGTAGGCCCACAGCGTGATGATCTCGCCGAGGATGCCGCCGTGAATCTTGGCCACGGCTTCTTCCAAGCCGAGGTCGTGACGGCAGCGCAGCCCGCTGGCGATCTTGAGGTTCTTCTTCGTGGCTTCCTCGCCCGCTCGGAGCACGCGGCGAATGCCGGGGGCGTCGACCGCGAACGATTTCTCCATGAACACGTGGCAGCCCTTGGCCACGGCATATTCGACGTGCGCGGGCCGGAAGGCCGGCGGCGTGGCCAGCAACACGACCCCGCCGGGCGCGACTGCGTCGATGGCCTTCTTGTAGCCGTCCAGGCCGATGAACTGCCGCTCCTCGGGCACGTCGACTTGCTTTTCGAACTGCTTCTTCGTGGCTTGGAGACTGGACTGGAGCCGGTTGTCGAAGAAGTCGGCCATGGCGCAGAGCTTCGTCGGCCCCTTCGTACTCAGGGCCGGCGCGATGGCGCCGGTGCCGCGGCCGCCGCAGCCGACCAAGGCCAACTTGATCGTGTTGTCCTCGCCGGCATAGCTGCGGGCGGCAAGCTGGCCCAGCAAGGCCGTGCCGGCCAACGCCGCTCCCGAAGTCTTGAGAAACTCGCGGCGGGAGGGGGAAGAACGAGCGGGTTTTTCTTCACGACTCATGCGATACTCCTTTTGCTGCGCGGGACGTGAGCGGCAGGACGGGAAAGGCGGGAGCGAAAGCCGCTGGGCACGCTTACCGACCCTATTCTATGCGACCCGCCGCGTCGTGCAACCTATTTCAGCGAAACAAATTGCACAACGAAGAGGCCGCACGGTCCAAGGCGACCGCCAGACGCTTAAGAAGATTTTCGATCAATACTTCCGCGGCCACACCCGGGCCTGCACGCGGCCGGGCAAGCCCTGGATGCGGAGGAAGCCCTCGGCGTCGGTCTGATTGTAGGAGCCGCCGCCCTCCATCGTGGCGATCCCTTCGTCGTACAGGCTGTTCGGGCTGCTGCGGCCGTCGACCATGATGTTGCCTTTGTAGAGGTTCAGGCTCACCTCGCCGGTAACCGGCTTCTGCGCCTCGCGGATGAACGCCATCAGGGAGTCCAGCTTGGCGTGGTACCAAAAGCCGTAGTAGACCATCTCGGCCACTTCCGGGGCCAGCCGGTCGCGGAGGTGCATCAGGTCGCGATCCATCGTCAATTGCTCGACCACGCGATGGGCCGCGTACAGGATCGTCATGCCAGGCGCCTCGTACACGCCGCGGCTCTTCATGCCCACGAAACGGTTCTCGACCATGTCGATCTGCCCCACGCCGTTGCGGCCGCCGATCTCGTTCAGCCGGGCGACGACCTCGAACGCGCTGAGTCGCTGGCCGCCGATGCTCACCGGCACCCCGGCCTCGAAGCCGATCTTCACGTTCTCGATCTTATCGGGCGCCTTTTGCGGCGAGACAGTCATTCCGAACTCGACCAGCTCGACGCCGTTCTGGAGCAGGTCCTCCAGCTTGCCCGCCTCGTAGCTGATGTGCAGGCAGTTCTCGTCCGAGCTGTAGGGCTTGCTGACCGAGGCCTTTACCGGGATTTTTTTCTTTTGGCAATAGGCGATCATGTCGGTGCGGCCGGGGAACTTCTGCCGGAACCGCTCGATGCGCCAGGGGGCCACCAGCTTAATGTTCGGATCGAGGGCCTCGGCGGCCAACTGGAAGCGGCACTGATCGTTCCCCTTGCCCGTGGCCCCGTGGGCGTAGGTGTCGGCCCCGACCTCGCGGGCGACTTGCAGGCAGACCTTCGAGATCAGCGGCCGGGCGATCGACGTGCCCAGCAGGTACATGCCTTCGTACTTGGCGTCCCATTGCAGCACGGGAAAGGCGAAGTCGCGGCACAGCTCTTGCCGGGCGTCGACGATGCGGGCGGAGCGGGCCCCAATGTTCCGCGCCTTTTGCAGGATTGCCTCGCGGTCCTCGCACGGCTGGCCGAGATCGACATAGACGGCGTGGACGTCATACCCCTCGTCCATCAGCCAGCCGAGAATGACCGAGGTATCCAGTCCGCCGGAATAGGCCAGTACGCAGTTTGCCATGGTTAGGGCTCGTGGGTGGATTTGTGATCGGGGATTCGGTTTGCCAATAATGACAGGCGACTCATCCTGGAAGTTCGCCCCGCCGCGTTAGGAGTCGTATTGCTAGCCTCTAGACGGCGGCCTCAAGAACCACGTATTTTCACAAAAGCTCCCCCGCCGTGCAAGAGGCACGGCACGGGGGTAGTGTCCTAATTTGCCCGGAAAAAGCCGGTTGTCTAGGGAAATCCCTTGGTTCCCAACCTAACGGGTGGTTGGGGGTTGCGGGATTTTTTGATTTCAGATAGGATTCAGAAATTCAGGGGAGCCACGCTATGGGCGTACTGATTGCCGTCGAAGGAATTGACGGGGCCGGTAAAACCACACAAGTTCAATTGCTAGGCGAAGCTCTGCGCGCGGCAGGGGAAGACCCTGTTCTCTCCAAAGAGCCCACCAACGGGCGCTATGGGAAAAAGATCCGTCAATCGGCCCAGAATGGTCGGATGCCCCTTGAAAAGGAATTAGAGACCTTCATCAAGGATAGGCGAGACCACGACCAGAGGACAATTACACCATCACTCGAAGCGGGAAAGATAGTCATTCTCGACCGATACTTCTACTCGACCATTGCCTACCAAGGAGCGCGAGGAGCGGACAGGGAAGAGTTGAGACGGCAGATGGCAGAGTTCCCCCTACCCGATGTCGTGTTCCTGCTTGACGCAGACCCGTCCATTACCATTCCCAGAATTACAAACGGTCGGCAGGAAGAGCCAAACGAGTTTGAACAGTTCGACCAGCTACAGGCCGTTCGTGACGTATTCACTTGGCTGGCGACCGTCGATGAACGAATTTGTAAAGTGGATGCCCGCCAGTCCATTCAAGCGGTTTTCCAGCAGATCGCAACCGTACTGGTTGATGGTGTCTTGCGACAGTATCAGGCCAAGTCTTATGGCTGCGACGATTGTTGGCCGGGGACATGTTCTTTTGGGGCGACCGATACCTGCCAATGGTTAAAGATTCGGGGTGCTCTACTTGCTCCTTCTCGGCATCAACGGTTGCTAGCCACCGGTTAATTTGCTTTTCCTGCTCTTGAATCCCCCCGCTTCTGGGTGTAAATTGTCGCCCATGGCAAACACCCTCTACTACGGCGACAACCTGGACGTGTTGCGGCGGCACGTTGCCGACGAATCGGTTGACCTGGTTTACCTCGATCCGCCGTTCAAGTCTGACCAAAACTACAACGTTCTCTTCCAAGAGCAAGACGGCAGTCGATCAGCGGCACAGATTCGCGCCTTTGAAGATACGTGGCGATGGGATCAGGGTGCCGCTGCCGCTTTTGAGGAAGTGGTAGAGGCAGGCGGGCAAGTCTCGCTCGCCATGCAAGCCTTCCGTACCGTGCTGGGCGAGAGCGACATGCTCGCCTATCTGGCGATGATGGCCCCACGGCTAAAGGAATTACACCGGGCCTTGAAATCTACCGGAAGCCTTTACCTACATTGCGATCCCACGGCAAGCCATTATCTGAAGGTGCTTCTCGATTCGATTTTTCAAGCAAGGTTTTCTGGCGGGGAGATTATTTGGCAGAGAACGGCAACGCACAACGATGCTAAGCGTTGGCCTTCTCTGTCCGATACAATCCTCGTTTACACGCGAAGTGCGGACTTTACATGGAATCCACAGTATCGTTCACAGACCGATGAAGCCGTAGAAAAGCGCTACCGTTTTTCTGACGAAGCAGGACGGAGGTATCGCTTGGGGCCGATAGATAGCCCCCACCCCAGACCCAACATGACGTATGTATGGAAAGGATACAAACCTCCTGCTAATGGATGGCGCTATTCAAAAGAGACAATGGCAAAACTCGACGCAGAGGGCCTGGTCTGGTATCCAGACGACAAAAACAAGAGGCCGGCTCGAAAATTATACCTAGATGAATCCAAAGGTGCATTGGTGGGGAACGTTTGGACAGACATTACACCACTACAGGCTTCCGCTAGAGAACGTCTTGGTTATCCAACGCAAAAGCCAGAGGCCCTGCTTGAACGAATCATCACTGCAAGCAGTAATGAGGGCGATGTGGTACTTGACCCCTTCTGTGGTTGTGGCACGGCCGTTGCCGTTGCCCAGAGACTTAACCGGAAATGGATCGGCATCGACATTACTTATCTGGCAATCTCCCTGATGAAGTACCGCTTACGAACAGCCTTCGGAGAATCAATCACGGATGCCTACGATGTGATCGGGGAGCCGGTTTCTGCTCCAGACGCCAAGGCCCTAGCGGAAACCGATCCGTATCAATTTCAGTGGTGGGCATTGGGGCTTGTAAACGCTCGGCCCGTGGAACAGAAAAAGGGTGCCGACAAGGGGATTGACGGTCGCATATTCTTCCACGATGAACCAGAAGGGGGCAAGACGAAGCAGATCATCCTTTCCGTCAAGGCCGGGAAGCTCCACGCTCCCTATGTGCGGGACTTGCGGGGCGTCGTAGAAAGAGAGAAGGCGGCAATTGGGGTTCTCATCACACTGGACGCCCCGACCGCCCCGATGCGCAAGGAAGCCGCCAGCGCGGGATTCTACGAATCTCGATGGAATCTGGGGACCATCACTAAACATCCCAAGCTGCAAATCGTCACGGTCGAGGAGTTACTTGACGGAAAGCGGATCGATGCCCCACCAATGCAAGACGCCCGAACGTTCAAAAAGGCCCCGCGGGCGAAAGGCAAACGGACGCATCGCCAGACGGACATGCTAGACTAAGCAGCCATCGCGTACCCCTCGCCCATGACGGCGTCGAATAGGTCTTCGAAGCTCATCAGCGTATCAACCACGCCCGCAGCCATGGCTGCCGGAAGCCGCTTGCGCTCGGCCGCCACGTCATAGGTCCGCCATACGAAGTTGTAGTAGGCCAGGAACATGGCGCACGCCGCTTCCAAGTTTTCCAGCTTCTTTGAGAAGCCCAACGACAGCCGGGTAAACCGTTTCATCAGCGTGCGGATCGTCAGGTTGTGCCGCTCAACGTGGCTGGTGCATATCGACCGCTCTTCGCCCTCGGTTATCCCGAATATCCCCTTCCGCTCCGTGCCGACCATTTCCGGCGGGGCGTAGCGGCCGGGCTGAGTCGCGTTGCGGTAGTCTTTTTTGATGGTGCCAAACTTGGCGTAGGGGCCGAAGGCTAGGTCAACGGCTTCCGGGTAGGCCGCGAAGGCATCGGTACTGAGTTGGGTGATATGGACATAGCCGCCGGGCTGGTAGCCGTGCGGATCGCTCTGGTGCGGCTTGGGCATGACCAGGCGGTGTGACAGGTCCACCATCAGCCGGCGGGCGTTGTCGCCCGATCGCTTGCCGACCACGAAACTGGCGCAAAGTTTCGTGTCCTGGTCCAGGGCGGTCCACAGATATACGTCGCCCACGTCGCACCGCTCGGACTTCTCTTCGGGCGTGAGGCGAGCTTGCTTTTTTCCGCAGAATGTCCAGATTTCGTCGCACTCTACGTGTCGCATGGTCAGGCCCCGGAGCTTGGCATCCATGAAACGCTTGCACCGCTGGCCGAACGTGACCATCAGCCGCATGATCGTATCACGGTGAACGCCGGTCAGCCGCTCGGTGGATCGGATCGTATTGCCCTCGACCAGGTGGTGGAGGACTTCTAGCTTCTTTTCGCGGGAAAGTACGTTACACATAGCGGATTCCCTTTCGGTTGGGCTTCCGCTAGAATGGCGATTGCAGGGTCGCATTCTGGCGAAAGCCGGTTGTGATTCGCCCCCGATTGGGATTGCAGTCCTGATCGGGGGTTTTTTGTTGGGCCCATGACTCCCAACTCTTCCTTTATTGTACAGACATTTAATGTCCTGTCAATAGGCTTGCAAAAGATTTTTGTGTCTGTACAATTCTGGTATGGAAGAAACACGAGGTCGCCCGCCCAAGCCGGAAGGCGAAAGGCGGCAAACACGGTTTCAGATTCGCCTATCCCCGGAAGAGTTAGCGGCCATCGAACGCGCCGGTGGCTCGAAGCCATCGACATGGGCGCGTGAAGTGCTGCTAAAGGCTGCCAAACGAAAGGCGTAGCGGAGAGAGGGGGTTACGATCCCGTCCGCGCAGTCGCGGACCCCTCCGGCAGATTATAGGGCTGCTGCGCCACCAAGACGCGGGCCGCTCTCCCCGCAACGGAACAGACAGCCCGCATAAACGATCCTTACGAGACAGACAGGACAAACGAAACGAATGTTCGCATAGGTTAAACATTTCCCCTATTTTCTTGTTTTTTACAATATGCTAGGATGATTTGCCGGTCCATAATATCCAGAGGTGCCGGCATGGCCAAGCAAGCGAATTGGGTCAAATTGCAAGTCGGCAGTTCCTCGCGTCGCATTAGCGCCGAGGGCTTCCTTCAGTTTTTAGAAAGCGCTCTGACTGTTCTCGGAGAACTCGACAGGGAACAATCGCATTTCGGTTCCCCTGAGTTTGAATGGGAAATCATTGAGGTCGGGCACGGCAGCCCGATTCATGTCACCTTCCAGCCAACTCGCCTCCCATCTCCCCGTAAGTCGCGTGCCGCCAGTAATGGGAGGGATATTGTTGACTACTTTGCTAAGGGCATGTCCCACCTGAACGAGAGCAACACAGCTCCTCGACGGTTCAGTGCTGCTGTCCTCAGAAGCGCAAAACAGATGGCTTCTATTGCCACACGTTACCAATTACACCCCGTAATTTCCACCCCGACGCAACGACGGATCGAGGTGAAAGAATCTGCGCCCGGAAACATCGACTGGGTTATCAAGAGTCAGGAGTTGAATAAGAAACACCATGTAGAGCGCGGATCGTTAGAGGGGGAGTTGCGCAAACTAAGTGGCATCGCTGGCGGTAGACGTGATCGCCTGTCCTTGTTCAATAGGGTACTGGAAGAATACGTGCCCTGTACGTTTTCCTCTCGCCTGAGTGAGTTGGAAGACCTTGCCAAACAGGGATGGAAGCGGCGAGTCATCGTCTCCGGAAAGATTTACGTTAGTTCCACATCCAGGCACCCCGTCAAGATTGAGGTGGACGCAATTCAGATTCTTCCTCTCAGGACGGAACTGCCACGATTGGCGGATTTACCGAAACTGGATATCACGCACGGCATGGAGGAGTCTGAATACGTAAGGAGACTCCGGGATGCCCTCTAAGCCTCTCGTCTATTGGGACACTTGCGTCTTTCTTGGCTATCTGCAACAGACTAAAGGGCGTTATGCGGATCTATCCAAAATCCTAGCAGAAGCGGAGAATAATAGGATTTTGCTTTGTACGTCCGCTATAACCATAACGGAAGCTGCGTTCATTGATCGCAACGCCAATACCTCACCGGAAGAAATCGAACAGCAAGGCAAAATCATTAAGGATTTCTTTCGCAGGGATTGCGTCAACATCGTATGGGCCGATCAACTTGTCGCTCAAGAGGCCGCCGACATTTTGCGCCGATACAAAGGCTTGACTCCGCTCGATGCCATTCAGGTTGCTACCGCTCTATTTGCCAATGTCCCATGCCTCTACACGTATGATGGGGCCAACAAAGCGGGAAAACGAAGAAGCGGAAAGCTTTTGACGTTCGATGGAAAAATCCGTCTTCCCGGCAAGGGTCCGCTCAGCATCAAAACCCCCGAGAAGTTTTTCGACTCGTCCTCCCGCCCCCTTATCGACCACTTAGCCGATTAGGCGATTTGCGATTCGTGGTTTTGTGGCCGTGGCTCGCTGTTGTTTCTGGCTAATTTTTTCCTGACAGGGCCCTCAAATTAGGACACTACCGGCACGGGGTGGCGGCACGCGTTGGCACGAAAAGGCGGAGCGAAGGCAAATCGGGACTTAGCTTCTCTTAACCCACCCCACCGTGCCTCCGCCGGCTATACCCAACAAATACCCGCTCAGCAGAATCCATGGCGCCGCGTCGCCCAGCAGCGTGGATGCCTGTTGGCCAGCGACGCCGACGGGTTGAAGACCCTGCAGCATCAAGCCAATTGCGATGACCCCCCCGTAGGCAACCACCGCACCAGCGAACCCACCTATAGCGCAGCCTAAACTCGCTGCAAAGACCCTTGCCGCAATCGTTGGGGCGCGGAGCAATTCGGCCGCCCCTGCCGCAAGGTCCCCGATAACGAAAAGCCCCAGTTGCCCTGCTGCCAGCGCCATGAAGAAAATGACTGTCAGACCCATGCTCGACTCGGCGCCCTGGCTGTCGGCTTTTAGCAAAGAAAACGAGCCGATTCGATTTTACGTCATCTGAAGGACAACGCCAACGGGGCCGAGGAGGTCGGTGCTGCCGGTTGACAGTGAGCGGCAACACGTCGCTGCCGCCGACGGCGCTTTCGGATTTTCCGGCATAGGGACTTACGCCCGTTCACGGGCCTCCCGCCCTTGCCGTCTGGAGCCTCGTGAACGAGGCTGACCGTAATCGTAGCCGACCGTAGGCGGCACCGGCGTAAACGCCGGGCCTAGGACGCCTTCGGCGAGAAAGGCCCGTAAAACGGGCCTGTTTCCCCTAATTGCAGCGTTGCAAGAGAACCGTGTCGCGCGCGGCTCCAGTTGCAATTTGCCCGGCGTAACGGTAGCCTAATTGGTATTCCGCGTCCTTCACAGGGCCCGACGTTTACGAGCTTTCCTGCCCCGAAATTCCCATCTTTTTTTCCGCCTTCACCCGAGACCCCACCATGACCCGAGACCAAGCTTCCCGCCGTGAGTTCCTCAGGAAATCGCTGGTCGCCGCGGCGGCCGGCAGCGCGATCCCGTACGTCAGTTGGAGCCCCAAAGCCTTTGCCAACGCCTCGGCCAACGACCGGCCGCAGATGGGCTGCATCGGCGTGGGCGGCCAGGGCTGTTGGGACGCCCACGGACACGTCGAGTTTGCCGATATCGTGGCCGTTTGCGACGTCGATGCCCACCATGCCGAAAACGCCAAGCAGGATGCGAACATCGGCAAGGGCAAGGCCCAAATCTATGCCGACTATCGCAAGGTGCTCGATCGCCAGGACATCGACGTCGTGAGCATCGCCACCCACGACGTGTGGCACGTCAAGATCGCCATCGAGGCCCTCATGGCCGGCAAGCACGTCTTCTGCGAGAAGCCGCTGACGCTCACGTTGGAAGAGAACCAATTGATCCGCAACGCTTGCAAGAAATATAACAAGGTTTTTCAGGTCGGCACGCAGCAGCGGAGCACCCGCGAGCTGTTCCTCCGCGCCATCAACATGGTGCAGAAGGGGCTGTTGGGCGACATCCGCAAGATGACCGCGGGCATCGATGGCTGCCCGACCGGCGGACCGTTTCCGAAAGTGGCCCCGCCCAAGGAACTCGACTGGAACTTCTGGCTCGGCCAGGCCCCCAAGGTCGAGTACATCAAGGAGCGCTCGCACAGCACTTTCCGCTGGTGGTACGAGTATTCGGGCGGGAAATTCACCGACTGGGGGGCGCATCACGTCGATATGGCGCTGTGGGCCATCCAACGCGACAAGGAAGGCGTAGGGCCCGTCGCCATCGACGGCACCGACGCCAAGCATTCGGCGCCGATGAAGGATGGTTATCCCACGGTGGACGATTGCTACAACACGTCGCACGATTTCTCGATCAAGTGCACGTTTGCCGACGGCATCGAGCTCGTGGTCGATAGCCGTAGCGAGAACGGCATCCTTTTCGAGGGGACCAAGGGCCGCATGTTCGTCAACCGCGGCAAAATCACCGGCCGACCGATCGAAGACAAATGGGACAAGGACCAGTTTGGCCCCGACGACCTGGTGCGGCTGTACAAGGGCAAGCCGTTCGAAAGCCACAAGCAGAACTTTTTCCGCTGCATTCGCGAGGGCGGGCTGTCCGTCTCCGACGTCTTCAGCCACGTGCAGACCATGAACATCTGTCATTTGTGCGGCATTGCCGCGCGGCTGGGCCGGGTGATCCATTGGGACCCGAAGGCCGAGAAGATCACCGGCGACGAGCAGGCCGCGGCGTTTTTTGCCCGGCAGCAGCGGACCGGCTTCGAGATTCCCAGGGTGTAATTGAACGCGGCGCAATTGCAGAGCTCTGAAAACGCCCCGGGACCGCGGTCCCGGGGGATTTTGGCAATGAAGCGACACGCCTGCCACCGAAAGGAACCATGATGACCAACAAGGGCTACTGCCGGCGTGATTTTCTGAAAAAGTCGGTTGCGGCGGCCGCCGCGATCCCTTATTTCGCTTGGAGCCAGCCGGCCTTTGCCAACATGGGGGCCAACGATCGGCCGCGGCTCGGCTGCATCGGCCTGGGCGACCAGGGCTCGGGCGACGCCCTGCAACACGCGATCTTTGCCGACATCGTGGCCGTCTGCGACGTCGACGCCCGGCACGCCGAGCGGGCCAGGGTCCACGGCGGCATCGGCAAAGGCAAGGCCCAGTGCTACGGCGACTATCGCAAGGTGCTCGATCGCCACGACATCGACGCAGTGAGCATCGTGACGCCCGACCATTGGCACGTGAAAATCGCCATCGAGGCCCTGCAGGCAGGCAAGAATGTGTTTTGCCAGAAGCCGTTGACGCTCACGCTGGAAGAGAACCAACTGATCCGCAACGCCTGCAAAAAGTCGAACAAGCTGTTCATGGTCGGCACGCAGCAGCGGAGCATCAAAAGTCAGATGCTGCGGGCGGTCAACATGGTGCAGAAGGGGATTTTGGGCGACATCAAGCGAATCACCGCCGGCATCAACGCCGGCCACACCGGCGGACCGTTTCCCAAGCTGCCCCCGCCCAAGGAACTCGACTGGGACTTCTGGCTCGGCCAGTCGCCGAAGGTCGAGTACATGAAAGAGCGCTGCCACAGCAATTTCCGCTGGTGGTATGAGTATTCGGGCGGGAAGTTCACCGACTGGGGCGCCCACCACGTCGACATCGCCACCTGGGCCATCCAGCACGACAAGCAGGGCATGGGCCCCATCGCCATCGACGGCGCCGACGCCAAACATCCGATCCCCTTGAAAGACGGCTATCCCACGGTGGACGATTGTTACTACACGGCGTACGATTTCGCGGTCAAGTGCCAGTTTGCCAGCGGCATTGAGATGATCGTCACCAGCCGCGGCGACAATGGCATCCTGTTCGAGGGCAGCAAGGGCCGCATCTTCGTCAACCGCGACAAAATCACCGGCAAGCCGATCGAAGAGCGTTGGGACAAGGGCCGCTTCGGGCCGGAGGACCTGGTGCGCTTTTACAAGGGCAAGCCGTTCGAGAGCCACAAGCGCAACTTCTACCGCTGCCTGCGCGAGGGCGGGCTGCCCGTCTCCGACGTGTTCAGCCACGTGCAAGCGATGCACACCTGCCACCTGTGCGCGATTGCCGCCCGGCTGGGCCGAGTGATCCATTGGGACCCCAAGGCTGAGAAAATCACCGGCGATGACCAGGCGGCCGCCTTCTTCGCCCGCCGGCAGCGCCCCGGCTTTGAAATTCCGCGGATTTAACGCGGTCCAGTGGCCGTACTTGCCGCCCACGCCGCGTGGACGCGGCGGCTAAACGGGGCAGCGATTTTTCTCGGTGCCAGGGGGAATTGGGCATTTCATGCTCCCACTCTATAATGGCTCTCCTGAACCCTGAACCCCGACCCCTCGCCCCGTCCCATGTCCTTTTGGCAAAAGAAAGTCGTCCTCGTCACCGGCGGCTCCAGCGGCTTGGGGCTCGTGATCGCCGAGGCATTCGCCGCCGCCGGCGCCCGGCTGGCCATCGCCGGCCTGGAGGCCGACGCCGTCGCGCAGGTGACTGAACGGCTGCGGGCGGCGGGCCACGACGTGCTCGGCGTGCAGGCCGACGTCACCCGCCAGGAAGACGTGGATCGCCTGGTCGCCCGGACGGTCGAGTATTTCGGGCGGCTCGACGTGCTGGTGAACAATGCGGGCCGGTCAATGCGAGGCAAGGTGCTCGACACCACGCCGGAGCAGTTCCGCGACTTGATGGAGCTGAACTTTATCGGCCTGGTGCGTTGCACGCGGGCCGCCGTGCCGCATCTGCTCCGTCAGGGCGGCCACGTGGTCAACATCGGCTCGCTGGCGGCGAAGTCGGCCGCCCGCTGGGTGGGCGCCTATCCGGCCACGAAGTTTGCCGTGGCGGCCTACTCACAGCAGTTGCGGCTGGAGCTTGGCCCCGAAGGGCTGCACGTGCTGCTGGTCTGCCCCGGCCCGATCGAACGCAAGGATGCCCGGCTGTATCCGCTGGCCGGGTTGGAAGACGTGCCCGAGCAGGCCCGCAGGCCCGGGGCAGGGGTGCAGGTGAAGGCCATCCCGCCGCAGTCGTTAGCCGGGGCGATCCTGCGGGCGTGCGAGCGCCGCCAGCCGGAACTGGTCATCCCCGGCAAGGCCCGCTTGCTCTTTGCGCTGGCTCAGCTCTGGCCCAATCTGGGCGACTGGATCGTCCGGCGGAAGAGTAGCTAAGCCATCGTGTTTAGCCACCGCCGGAACGCTGTAGGGAACGCCCTCCGCGGCGTTCCGCGGTTACCTACAGTGCTCTATAAGAGCTATTTCCAGGTCACGTCGTCCGACCGCCACATTTTCGTTTATCGCACTCGTTCCCCAAGCCCCCCTTGCCAGTCCCGTGGGGTTCTGGCACCATGGGTATGGGTGTTTTAGCGGTCAGTTTGCGGCTTCCGCCGACCGAAGTCGGCGGGCATTCGGTGGTAACCACGATCCCCTAACCACTGTGGCGGCGAGCCATGTCGATGTTCGAAGATAGTCGCTATCGTTGGCGGGAAACCTATTTCGTCTTCTTCGATGCCGAGAAACGGCCGAAGCTCACCGCCGTGACCAAGGTCCTGGCCGCGCTCAACAAGCACTTCCAGTTGACCAACCAAAACGCCGATAGCGAGGGACTCGTCGATTCGGTGACGCTGATCTCGCCCGACGACTATGCGGCGCTGGACATTTGCTACACCAGCGGGCCGGAGGTGCTGGAACAAGGGGCCTTGTTGGTCGACGATCTGAAGAAGGCCGGCGCCGACGTCCCGCCGCCGGTCCCCTGGGAGCAGATCAAAAAGTACGACGGCCGTTTCGACGTTCTGCACTTCGAGCAAGTCCCCGAGGACGTCGAAGAGGGCGCCGAAGAAGACGGCATGCTCGATCCCAGCGCCTTGCTGATCGCCTTGGGGGCCTTGGCCAGACTGACTGGCGGAGTGGCCATCGACCCGCAATCGGGAACCTTTTTGACGGATGAATAACTTGTAGCACAGCCGCCCTCGGCTGTGCCGCTGTGAGCGTTCACCGATTATTTCGGCCAGCCGAGGGCGGCTGGGCCCCATGAGTAAAGAGAATCATGCTTGCCAAGGACATCAAACGAGGTCACATCGTCAACTATCAGGGCGCGCCGTGCGCGATCGAAACGATCAACGTGCAAAGCCCCTCGGCCCGCGGCGCCGCAACCTTCTACAAATACCGGGCACGGAACCTGATCACCAAGCAGAAGGTCGACATTACCCTCCGCGGCGGCGAGTCGCTCAACGAGGCCGACTTCCAAAAACGGCCCATCAAGTTCATGTACGCCGATCCGACCGAGGTCCATTTCCTGGACGAAGGGAATTATGAGCAATATGCCCTCCCCTGCGGCGACTTGCAGGACGAAATGCACTACCTGACCGAAAATCTCGAAGGCGTGCTGGCCCTGATTTACAACGACCAGTGTGTGGGCATCCAAGTGCCGCTTACGGTAGAATTGAAGGTGGTGCGGTGCGACCCGGGCATTAAAGGCGCCTCGGCCACGGCGCGGACCAAGCCGGCCACGCTGGAAACCGGGCTGGTGATCCAGGTGCCCGAATACCTGAGTGAAGGCGAGCGGGTCAAAATTGACACCCGCACCGGCGACTACTTGTCCCGGGCATAACTGCTAGCGCCGTGAGAGGATAACTTGACCAAGCGATTCACGTCATCCTGAGCGTCACGTCATCCTGAGCGTAGCGAAGGATCTCGCCGGGAAATCAGCCAGAGATTCTTCGCTACGCTCAGAATGACCGCCATGTAGCGGAAAGGCGTTCCATGCCGCAAGCCATTGTCGACCCCGAAGAACTAAGGCGCTTCGCCCTGAGCCTGAAGAAGTTTAGCGGCGACGTGCAGGAACGCATCACCTCGCTGGGCGGGCAACTGGCCTCCTTGGAACGAACCTGGCGCGACCAGGAGCAGAAGAAGTTCGCCGAAGAGTTCCAGCAGCAGATCCAGGCGCTGGTGCGCTTCATCGAAATCGTCGATCGCCACGTCCCTTATCTCATGCGCAAAGCGGATATCATCGAGGAGTACCTGCAACAGAGGTAGTTGCCCGCCATGGCCAGGGCCGCGCGCGTCACATCGATCGACGTCATCGACACGACGGCCGTCGCCATGCAGCGATTCCGCACCGAGGCCGCCGTCGTCCTCGACGAGTTGCAAATCCAAATGCAGCGGGCGCTGGAATGGATCCACCATGACCGGAAGGATTATTGGGCCGAGGAGCTGCGCCGCAGTTGGGAGGGGCTCACTGCCGCCCGCTTGCAGTTGCAGCAGGCCCAGGTCTCCCGCCGCATCGCCGGGCACGAGCCGGCCTGCATCGACGAAAAACGGGCCCTGGAGCGGGCGAAACGCCGCCTGGAAACGGCCCAGCAAAAGGTCGAGGCCGTCAAGCACTGGACGCACGTCATCGAGCGGGCCGTCGACGAATTTCAGCAGAGCCGGGCCCAATTCGTCGATTGGCTCGATACCGACCTGATCCAGGCCGTGGCCGTACTGAATCGCATGACCGCCTCTTTAGAGAGCTATACTTCTCTAGAGGCACCGGCGGCTCCTGGCCCTGTCCCCCTACGCGGGCAGACTGCCCCGGAACCGCTGGCGGCCGCTCCGGAGACGCCGGCCGGGCAAGACTCCCCGCCGGCCTCACCCGCCGCGGATGCCGAGAAGAAAGAGCCCACGCCATGAAGCACGCCGATCTGAATGCCAGCGCGGCGAAACTCGAGTTGGCCCTGAAGAGCTTTCGGACGACGTTTGCGGGTGTCGATCCGCAGTGGACCGATGCCGCCCGCCGCGATTTTCAAAAGACCTGCCTGGAGCCGATGGCGCCGCGAGTGAAGAACATGGTCCAGGCCGTTACCCGGCTGGCCGGCGTGCTGGCCAGCGCGGAGCGCCAGTGCAGTTCGGAGTCGAGGTGAAGCGATGAGTGACGCCCCGTCGCCCGAAATGCCGCGCCGGCTGTTGAGCGATCTGTGTCGCCTGGTAGCCGACCGCGCGGCGGTCGAGGGGCAGATCGAGGCCCAGTTCACCGCCCGCAACGCGGCGGCGGAGAAGGAGGCGCAGGAGGCCCAGGCCCGGCTCGACGACCGCTATCGCCGCGAAAAGACGGCGGCGGAAGAGCAGTACGCCTCGTTGCGCACTACGACCGCGGCGAAGTTCGAATCGGACTACGGCGCGCTCGAACAATATTACGAGAAGCTGCGGGGGGAAGTGCTCGGCCGCTTTACCGCCGACATGCAGGCCGCTGAGCAGGCCTTGCAGGACGCCCATTGGGAGGCGGTGGAGAACACCGACGCGGCCCGGGGCGGCTTGAATCTCCCCTTGAAAGAGATCCTCGCCGGGCTGGATAGCCGGTGGCAGGAGTTGGAACGCATCCATCAGCAGGCCGTGGAATTGCTTCAGCAGCGCGGCCACTGGGACGAGTTCCCCGAGCCCTCGCCGCCGGGCGTGATTCTGGAAAAGCAGCCGGGGAAGCGTTTTTGCCACGCCTTGGAGCAGGCCCAACCCCAATTCGCCACGCTTTCGAAACAGTGGCTGCCGCAAGTGTTCCGCGGCGCCCGGCCGCTGGGGATCGTGTTTCTGTTGTGGCTGCTGGCGGCCTATCCTTCGATCATCGTGTTCGGCCCGCAGAATTGGCTCTGGGCGGCCACCAGCGGCGGTTTCGCCGCCTTGGTGGGCGTCGTCGCCGGCACGTGGACCCACTACGTCGCCCGGCGAAAATCCGTCGCGGCCTATCTGGCCCTGCGGCGGACCATGATGGAGGCCGGCCTCGGCCGCCCCGGTGTCTTGGAGGCCGCCAAGGCCGACTGCCAGCGGCTGGACGCCCATATCATCGAGCGGCATCGGAACCATACCCGCAAGGCCGACGAAGAGTTCGCCGCCGCGAAGGTGCGCATCGAGCGGCGCAGACAGATCGATTTGGAGCGGGTCGAGGGCACGTACCCCAAGAAAATGGCCGAAGTAGTCGCCTGGCGCGACCGCGTCCAGGCCGAAATCGAGGCAAAATACCCGCCCCTTCTGGAACAGATCGAAAATCGCTATCGGACCGAAGCGGAACGGCTTCGCCAGCATCAGGCCCAAGTGCTGGAAGAAAACCGGCAGCGATTCCGGCGCGAATGGTCCGAAATGGCCGACCGCTGGCAAACGGGCATGGAGCGGTTCCGCGCCTCGACCGATGAGCTGCAAGCGGCCTGCCAGGAGATGTTTCCCGACTGGAATACGGACGACTGGAACCGCTACACCGCCCCTGCGGCCATTCCACCCATCGTTCGTTTCGGCCAGAGTCCGATCCGGCTGGCCGACATCAAGGGGGGCGTGCCGGAGGATGAGCGGCTGCGGCCGACGCAGCTCGATTTCACGCTGCCGGCCTTGGTGCCCTATCCGCGCCGCTCGCTGCTGTTGCTGAAGACGAGCGGCCCGGGACGCGGCCGGGCGATCGATCTGATGCAGTCCGTCATGCTCCGCCTGCTGACGGCGTTGCCACCCGGCAAGGTCCGCTTCACGATCATCGATCCGGTGGGGCTGGGGGACAATTTCTCCGCCTTCATGAACCTGGCCGATTTCGACGAGCAGTTGGTCGCCAGCCGCATCTGGACCGACAGCGTCCACATCGAGCAGCGGCTGGCCGACTTGACCAAGCACATGGAGAACGTCATCCAGGTCTATCTGCGCCAGGAATTCCATTCGATCGAGGAGTACAACGCGTTCGCCGGCGAAATGGCAGAACCGTACCGGGTGCTGGTAGTGGCCAACTTTCCGGCCAACTTTTCCGAGGCGGCCGTCGCCCGCATGAAGAGCATCGTGGCCAGCGGGGCCCGCTGTGGCCTGTTCGTGCTCATGAGTGTGGACACGCAATTGCCCTTGCCACGCAACTTCCAGTTGTCCGATTGGGAAACCGAGGCCATGCTGCTCGGCTGGAACGACGGGCATTTCTTCAGCACGCATCCCGATTTTGGCCCGCTGGCCGTCCAGTTCGACCCGCCCCCCGCCCCCGAGCAATTCAAAGAAATCCTCCGCACGGTCGGCAGCGCGGCCAAAGGGGCCGGGCGGGTCGAGGTGCCCTTCTCCCACATCATCCCCGAGGAGGAGGACTGGTGGACGTCCGACAGCAGCAGCGGCATCGACGTGCCGTTGGGCCGGGCGGGGGCCATGAAACTGCAACACCTCGATCTCGGCAACGGTACCTCGCAGCACGTGCTGATTTCCGGCAAGACCGGCTCCGGCAAGTCCACCTTGCTCCACGTGCTGATCACGAACATGGCCCTCCGCTACAGCCCCGACGAGGTCGAGCTGTACCTGGTCGACTTCAAGAAGGGGGTCGAGTTCAAGGCCTACGCGCGGGCCGGGCTGCCGCACGCCCGCGTGGTGGCGATCGAGAGCGAGCGGGAGTTCGGCCTCAGCGTGCTCGAACGGCTCGATGCCGAGCTGCGCACCCGTGGCGACCTGTTCCGCCGCCAGGGCGTGCAGGATTTGAAGAGTTTCCGGGCGGCCCAGCCCGAGGCTCACCTGCCGCGCATACTGCTCATTATCGACGAATTCCAGGAGCTGTTTGTCGAGGACGACCGGGTCGCCCAGGAGTCGGCCCTCTTGCTGGACCGCCTGGTGCGGCAGGGCCGGGCGTTCGGCATCCACGTCCTGCTCGGCTCGCAGACGCTCGGCGGGGCCTACAGTCTCGCTCGCAGCACGATCGGCCAGATGGCCGTCCGCATCGCCTTGCAATGCAGCGAGGCCGACGCCCACCTGATCCTCAGCGAAGACAACACGGCGGCCCGGCTGCTTACCCGACCCGGCGAGGCGATCTATAACGACGCCAACGGCCTGTACGAGGGCAATCATCCGTTCCAGGTCGTCTGGCTCACCGACACCGATCGCGACGACTATCTGGAGCGCATCAGCGAGTTGGTGCGGCAAAAGCACTATCGGGCGGTGCCGCCCATCGTTTTCGAAGGCAACTCGCTGGCCGACCCGGCCGACAACCCGCGGCTTGCGGAGTTGCTCGTTGCCCCGTGCTGGCCCGAGCCCGCGCCCAGCGTGCCCGCGTGGCTCGGTTCGGCCGTCGCGATCAAAGACCCCACGGCGGCCGTGTTCGTGCGTCAGAACGGCAGCAATTTGTTGTTGGTCGGCCATCGCGAGGAAGCGGCCCTGGGCGTGATGGCCTCCTGCTTCGTCAGCCTGCTGGCGCAACACGCTCCGACCCCTCTCCCGCAAGCGGGAGAGGGGCTGAGGGATTCATCGTCCCCTCTCCCTTTGGGAGAGGGGTCAGGGGTGAGGGATTTTTCGTCCCCTCTCCCTTTGGGAGAGGGGTCAGAGGTGAGGGCCGATGCTGCGAGGGACGACGATTCCTTGCTCGGCCCTCACCCTAGCCCTCTCGCGGTGGGAGAGGGGACAAAAGGGCCGCGGTTCTACATTCTCGACGGTGTGCGGCCCGACGCCCCAGAGGTCGGCTTCTGGAAGCGCTTGGCTGCCGTTTCGCCGCAGATGGTGAAGCTTGCCGGCGTGCGCGGCGCGGCCGAGTTGATCGCTGAGATCGCCGCCGAGCTGGCCGCCCGCCAGCAGCAGCCGACCGACCTGTCGCCGCCCATTTACCTGTTCCTCTACAACTTGGGCCGCTTCCGCGATTTGAAGAAAGAGGAAGAGTACAGCTTCTCATCGAGCGACGACAAGGCCGACAGCCCGGCGAAGCAATTCACGGCCATTTTGCGCGACGGCCCGCCGTTGGGCATCCACAGCCTGATCTGGTGCGACACGTTCAGCAACGTCAGTCGCATGTTGGACCGCCAGAATCTGCGGGATTTCGAGATGCGGGCCCTCTTCCAGATGAACGCCAACGACTCGAGCAGCCTGACCGACACACCCGAGGCCAGCCGGCTGGGCGTGCATCGTGCGCTCTTTTACGACGAGGGCCAAGGCCGCATGGAGAAGTTCCGTCCCTACGGCCTCCCGTCGCCCGAGTGGCTGGCGTGGGTTAAGACGCAGTTTGAAAAGAGGGGACAGGGCGAGTTATCAGGAACGTAGCTCGCTCCCATTTTTCCCTCATGGTAGGTTTGGCAAGGTGCCGGCGAGAGAAGAACAAAAGGGGACAGACGCATAAAAGAAGAACAAAAGGAAGAACAAAAAAGAACAAAAGGGGACAGTCGCATATAATGGTGAATCTGGGAAAGGCGGAGTGGATGTGAACGCCCATATTGGCCGTCACCTCGGCCCGTCCCTTCTTCTTTCTCAAATGAAGCCCTGCCCATCCAGCACACATTGCTCAATATATACGCCTGCCCCTTTTCTGGCTCTAGTCCCGCAGGGACGTTAGTCAATAGCCTGGGACGCCAGTCCCGGGTTGAAACGTTTCGGTTTTGCTTGAGCCGCGGAGCGGCGGCAGAACTTTCTGACTCCCCTGCCGGGGCTGTCCGTATTGTGTAGGTCATCGTTCCAGGGGCTGATCGCCCCTGGCTAATGGCTGCCGCCGCTTCGCGGCTTGCACGCAATCCCTTCAGGCTCCTACACCGCCTTATCGAGCCTTATCGCACGCAATAGACGGCCAGTTTGCGAACCAGTGGCTCGGCGATCGAATCGGTGATCCGCAGCCGGATTTTGGTCGCTTCGACGGCCAGAAAGCGCTCGATCCGCTTGTGACCGATCGACTGGCCGCGGCAAAGTTCGGTCCACTGGCCGTCGATAAAACCCTCGATCACGTATTTTCGCACCCGTTCGCCCTCGCGGATCTGCTCCATCACGATCGCGTGGTCAATTCTGGTCGGCTTTTCGAGCGTCAACTCCACGACGTTGCCCCGGCCGCTGGTCTCGGCGATGCTGTGGCCGAAGCGCCGCCGGATCTCGTCGCCAAACTCCCGCAGACGCTTCAGGTCGGCTTGCGGCACCAGCCCGTCGCGGTTGATGTTGGCGTTGAGGATCAAATTGCAGCCGCGGCCGACCGAGCGATAATACATCTCGAGCAGCTCGGCGAGCGAATAGATTTTCGACTCGCGGTTGGGACGCCAAAACCAGTCGTGGTTGCGCAGCGGGGCGTCGCATTCACCCGGTTGCCAAACGCGGCCGCGGGGATCGCCAGCGCCGGGCTGGCCGGGCGCGGCCACCGTGCTCCAACTGGGGTAGGCCACTTGGCCGTCTTCGTTGCCGACCCAGCGGGTATTGCCGGCCGGGCTGTCGGCCGGTCCCTGGAAGGTAACGGCGTGCGGCTGGAGCCGTTTCAGGATGGGCACCAGGTCCGGCCCGCCTTGGCTGGGCGGCAGCGTGCCGCCGTCGAACCAGATGTAGGTGAACGGCCCGTAGTTGCCCCACAGTTCCGTGACCAGCTTCTCCGCGCGCCGACGGTATTCGATCTGTCGCGGATCGTTGGGACCGGTGGCCCCGTCGACCGTGCAGTTGTCAAAAACGTTGCAGTGGGCGTTGGCCGGCATGCTGCAATACGTGCCCGGCTGGATGCCGAACTTCCGGCAGGAGGCGACGTAGTCGGCCACCAGGTCGCCGCGGCCGTCGCGCCACTTCGACTGCCGGACGCCGTACGGATAGGCGTCGCTCTGCCAGGAGATGAAGCCCGTGCAATGCTTGGCCACGAACACGGTATAGCGTGCGCCCATTGCCTTGGCCGCCCCGAGCCATTGATCGGTATCGAGCATTGCCGGGTTGTAGACGTTCGGATCGAGGTTTCCCAGCTTCTTCCAGTTCTCTTCGCCGTTCTCGGCAAACACCGAGATATCGAAGTGGTAGAACAAGCCCAGTTCCAGGTCCTGCCAGGCAGCCTGCTCGGGGGTGGGACGGGTCAGAGGGGCCGTGCTCGGCCGTTCGGCCGCGCCGCAACACGGCGCCATGAGCATTGCCAGAAGGAAGGAGAAAGAAGCTCTGGTTCGCATGGGCTCGCTCCGGGCTAGGGCAGGGGAAAAAGGGGACAGTCCCCATTTTTCCGAACAATCCTAGTATACCGAAGCGGCGGCCTGCTCCATAGCTTACCAGTTACTCCCCTCTCCCGCATGTGGGGAGAGGGGAGCAAGATTGGACGTCACTTACTGCGGCTTGACCTTCTCGGCGCGCGGGCCTTTCGGGCCGCGTCCTTCCTCATAGGTCACGGTCTGACCGATGCGGAGCGCCTCGATCGCCGTTCCCTCCACCGCGCTGTGGTGGAAGAACAACTCCCCGCCCTCTCCACTGATGAACCCAAACCCCTTGTCTGCGACCAACTTTTTGATCGTCCCTTGCGGCATAACGCCACTCCTTCAACAAAAAACGAGAAAACACACAAAAGCCGTCAACTCTTCACGAGGAACCCCTTCGCCCAAGAGGTTGCGGCCACGAGTAGAAGCAAGAGGTCCGCAACTGGAGATGGCTTCCTTGGAGAGGAAACCGTGACGCAAATCGCAGAATCACTTAGCACGAGAGCCAGGGAAATACGGTGGGGTCCGCCCCAGCTTCGTCACTGCTACCGGATACATTATAGCAGATCGACCGCAGAATGAAAGGCTTTCCGGAGCACGAACGGGGCACGAATCACGGTCCCCCCGTTGTTGTCCCCCTCGTTCAGCGGCGGGGAACCGGCGATCGCCCTGCGTGACTATGGGCTGTTGGGGTGGGCCGGGAGGGAACGCCGCGAGCCGAAAGCCGACCGTTTTGCTAATTGGCAGGGACACCCCGGCCTCGCTCGGTTACAATAAGCGGCCATTGTGGTTTGGTTTGCGACTGTTCTGATTTCCGCGGTGTTCAGCCCACGGTCCGTCCTCACAGTCGCCGTTTGGCATGGATTAGGTGACTGATGACGAACGCCCCCGCGCGGAGCCCACACTCCTTTCACATTCCCGTCATGGGTACGGGCTTCATGATCGATGCCCCGCTGCGGGTCGCCAAATACGGCATCTCGTCGGTGATCTCGCTGGTCGACGACGTCCTGATCGAACAGATGCGCAAGTTTCATTGCCAGCGAGAGGGCGAACCCTACGCGGAGATCGGCGGCGGCGAGGAGGATGCGCGGGCCCGCCGTATCACCGCCTATTTGAACCTTCTCGGTCGTCTGGTGCGCCGGCAGGTCGTGGCCTTGCAGGCTTCGCCCTTTGAGCCGGAAAGCGAGATCACCCGCTATTATGAAATGTTGCCCGAGGGGCCGCTGGCCAACGAGTACCGCGCGATGCTCGGCGTGGCGGACCTGGGCGAGCGGACGCTGCGGCAGGCGCGGCTGCGGGAGCGGGCGGTGCCCGGCAGCATCGACGTGAACATCATGGCCAAGGGGGACCGCGACCTCTATCGGGATGGCGAGAAGTTGCCGCCCCGCTTCAGCGACGCCTCGGCGGCCTTACGCGGCTTCGCGGAAAGCGAGCTGGCATCGTCGATCGTGTTTTCGGCCGGTTTCAATCCGCGTCTCTACACCTACGCCGCCGAATTTCCCGACTTCTTGCCTGATGCGGATGGCCGCCTGAAGAAAACGATCGTGCTCAAGGTCAGCGATTTCCATTCCGCCGCCGTGCAAGGGAAGTTTCTGGCCAAGCGCGGGCTGTGGGTCTCCGAGTACCGCGTCGAATCCGGTTTGAACTGCGGCGGCCACGCCTTCGCCACCAAGGGGTTGCTGCTGGGGCCAATCCTCCAGGAGTTTCACGACAAGCGGGACGAACTCATCGCCCAGTTGCACGCCACCTACCGCAAGGCGCTGCGGGGGCGCGGCCGGGTGGCCTGCACGACGCCGCCGGCCGTGCGCATCACGGCCCAGGGCGGCATCGGGACCGCGGAGGAGGATTTGCTGCTGAGGGACCTCTATGGTCTCGACGGCACCGGTTGGGGGACGCCGTTCCTGCTCGTGCCCGAGGTCACCAATGTCGATGACGAGCACCTGCGGAAGCTTTGCGCGGTGAGCAACGGCGACGTTTACCTGAGCGACAGCTCGCCTTTCGGCCTCCCCTTCTGGAACCTGCGCAACTCGGCGAGCGAGGAAGTTCGCCGCCGCCGCATTGACGAGGGCCACCCGGGAAGTCCCTGCTTTAAAGGCTTCGTCAAGCTGTTCAACACCGAATTCAGCACGACCCCGATCTGCGTGGCCTCGCGGGAATACCAAACACTCAAGCTGGCGCAGCTTGCCGGCATGGACCTTCCCGAAACGCAGCGCGAGGCACTCCGCGCCGCGGTTCTGGCCAAGTCCTGCATTTGCAACGACCTGGCAGGCACGGCGACGCGGAGGCGCGGCATTGATCCGGCGGCGACGCCGGCCGTGTGCCCTGGCCCCAATATCGTGAACTTCTCCCGCGTGGCGACGCTCAAAGAGATGGTCGGGCACATCTATGGTCGGACCTCGCTGCTGAACGGCTCGGCTCGCCCCCACATGTTCCTGCGGGAATTGGCCCTCTACGTCGACTATTTGCGCAACGAACTGGCCCAGGAGAAGATCGGCGTCGCAGGTCACCCGCCCGGCTACTTCGCCGAGTTCGCGGCGAACCTGCTCAGCGGCATCGATTACTACCGCGGCGTTGGCAAGTGTCTGGCGGGAGCGAACCACAACCACTTCATCGATCAATTGGACATCTTGCAGGGCGAGGTACAGAGCCTGCTCTCGTCCGAGAGCGGCTAGCGCCGCAAGCGCGAGGTGTTTCACGAGTAGGTTATGTGCCAGCATAACACTCGCGTCCGCCCGAAAGTCCGTTATGCTAAAGCATAACCTACGGAGCTCCGGTTACGGCACGTCGCACAAATAGACGCCGTCTTTGCGCAAGGCCGACTGCAACTGGCCGATCTCCACCTGGGCCATCTCGACGCCGGAGCGGAGCGCCATGGCGGCACAGGTGCCCACGCCCTGACCCATGACCATGCCATGGGTTTGCACGCGTACCGAGGCGTGCCCTTCGTGCGTGGAGGAGGCGCAGCGGCCCACCATGGCCAGGTTGGCCAGCGAGGAGTTCAGACACATTCCCAGCGGAATGTGGTAGCTCTGGCCGCGGGGCACCATGCTCTTATCGTTGCGGTCATTCCAAGTCGTGTAGCCCGAGCCCTTGGGATCGTGAATGTCGATCATCCACACGCCGTGGCCGATGGCGTCGGGCTGCTTGACCGCGCCGAGGACCATTTCTCGGTCGAGCGTTTTGCGGCCGCGGATGCGGCGGGACTCGCGAATGCCGAGGCTGAAGCCGGTTTGCTCGATGGTGACGTGCTCGAGACCCGGCACCCGCGTCCGCAGCCAGTCCCAATAGGCGTGAACCTGCCGGCGGCCCTTCGCCGTCAGCTTTGTCAGCTCTTCTTCCCGCAGAGGATTGCCGCCGACCGGGCACATGTTGGGAATCGAGCGGTTGCGGACGTTCGGCAGATAGAAACTGCGGTTGAAGGGGGGCAATTCTCCACGATCGCTGGCGGCCTTCATTTCCTTGAGCACGGCGGCGGCCAGTTTCCCCGAGGCTTGCAGCTTGGCGTCATCCACGTTGCAGACGCGATACATCATGGTCATGCCCTGAACGCCGCCGTCGGCGGGCCGGCCGAAGTCAAAGGGGCAACCCGCCTTGGCGGCAATGTCGCCGTCGCCGGTGGCATCGATGACGATCCGCGCCAGGATCGCCCGCCTTCCCTGCTTGGTATCGACCAGCACGCCGCGAACCTTGCCCGCCTCGACGATCGGTTCGCCCGCCACCAGGTAACAGAAGGTTCGCACGCCGGACTGATCGAGCATATCTTGGAAGACGATCTTCATTCCCTCGGGGTCGAACGAGTGCGTCTCGTGGGCCAGGGGATAGCGCGGCTGCTGACGGACCCATCCCCGTTTGCGGCCGCGCTCGGCGGCTTCTTCGACGAGGCCGTAGATGACCATTTTCTCGCGATCGCTGCGATGCCATATGCAGACCAGCGCGGCGGTGGCCATGCCGCCCAAACAAGGCCATCGCTCGATGAGGATTGTGGAGGCCCCGTGCCGCGCCGCGCTGCAGGCGGCGGCGATTCCCGCCGTGCCGCCGCCGCAGACCAGCACGTCGGCTTCGGCCAGCACCGGCACCTTGTGTTCGGGGATGACCACGACGCCGGGCTGGCTGCCGCGGGTCTCCGCGGATGCAGTGCCGGGCAGCATGGACATGCCCAGCCCGCTGCCGGCCGCGGCGAGAAGAAAGGAGCGTCGGTTGCGTTTCATCAGGGTTCACCTATCTATGTGAGAAGCCGCGAAACGAGGGCAAAAGACCGACCGCACGCGTTACGTATACCAACGGGGGCCGCGTAAGTAACCTTTGTGGTGGGACTGTCCCTCCCGCGGATCCACACCTAGCATTCCAAAAGAGGCGGGCGGCAGGCTCTGCTCCCCGGGGGCAGCCTGTGGAGCGTTCTCCTGTCCGCCCGTCTCTACTTTTGATTTTATGATCTCCTCGCGTTTCCGGCCAGCATTTGATGATTGAAAGATCCGGCTGTTTCCCGGGGACGTTGTTGGGGCGGCAGTACAACGGTTGTTGGGGTTGCAGTACAACTGCCACTTCAACATTTGTGCCGGCGGGGGGTGGAACTTTTGTCGACTACCCCTCGTCCAAGAGGTAGAATTGCCCAGGACTTTCGTTCTTCTATGGCTGGTTCCCTCTTTCCGCGAGGAGTCTCAAACCATGCTTTATCGTCTCACGTGGTGGGTCTTGCCGTTGCTTTGTTTGTCGGGCAGCCAGGCCATTGGGGCCGACGAGCCGCGCGGGGCCACTCTGCCCTTGAAGCGGGTCGTGCTGTTCAACTCCGGCGTCGGATTCTTCGAACGCTCCGGCCAGGTGCAGGATAACGCCAAAGTCGAGATGAAGTTCAAGACCGACGACGTCAACGACCTGTTGAAGAGCATGGTCGTCCAGGACCTCGACGGCGGGCAGGCCTCGACCGTCACCTATGGCTCGAAAGACCCGATCACGAAGACGCTGGGTAGCTTCACCATCGATTTGACGGCCAACCCCAGCCTGGCCCAACTCCTGGGGCAGATCCGCGGCGAGCGCGTCGAGTTGGAAGCGCCCAATAAGCTGAGCGGCATCATTCTCGGCGTGGAGACGCACAAGAAAAAACTCGCCGATCGGGAAACCATTGACGTCGACGTGCTCAACCTGCTCACGGACGAGGGGCTGCGGGCCGTGGCGCTCGATTCGGTCAGCCGCATCAAGCTCAGCAACGAGCAACTCGACGCCGAGCTGCGCAAGGCGCTGGCCGTGCTGGCCTCGGCCCATGCCACCGACAAGAAATCCGTCAGCCTGAGCTTCTTGGGAAAAGGGACGCGCCGCGTACGCGTGGGATACGTCCAAGAGACACCCGTCTGGAAAACCACCTATCGCTTGGTGCTTTCCGACGGCAAGCCGCTCTTGCAAGGCTGGGCGATCGTGGAAAACACCTCCGAAGAAGACTGGTCCGGCGTCAATCTGACGCTGGTGAGCGGGCGGCCGATCTCGTTTACGATGGATCTGTATGAGCCGCTTTACATTCCGCGGCCGCAGGTGCAACTGGAGCTCTACTCGTCGCTGCGCCCGCAAACGCACGGCGAAAACCTGTTCGCAAGGCCCGCCGCGCCACCGCCGGCCCGCGCGGGGAAAGCGGCCGGAATGATGGGCGGCATGGGCATGGGAATGGGTGGCTCGTACGCCCCTCCCGGCGCCCCCGCGGCGTCTCCCGCGATGGTCGCGGGGCGGCCTTTTCAAGGAGTGAGGGCTATGGACTCGATGGCGAAGGCTGAGCCCGCCTGGAACCCGGGGCAAGGCGTGCAGTCGGCCGCCCAAGGGGGAAACGTGGGCAACCTGTTCCAATATGTCATCGCCACGCCGGTCAGCGTTCCCCGCCAACAGTCGGCCATGCTTCCCATCGTCAACGCGGACGTCGCGGGCGAAAAACTCTCGATCTATAACGCCGCCGTGCAGGCCAAGCATCCGCTTTATGGGCTCAAGTTTACCAACCTCACCGGCCTGCACTTGATGCAGGGGCCCATCACCGTGTTCGACGGCGGCGTCTATGCCGGCGACGCCCGGATTGAAGACGTAGCGCCCGGCAGCGAGCGCCTGATCAGCTACGGCTTGGACCTCGACGTCGAAGTGGCCCCCGAGACCACGGGCCGGCCGGAAGAGTTACTGAGCGTCCGGCTGCTGAAGGGGACGCTCATCGCCACGCGCAAACTCGTGCGGACGACCGAGTTCACGGGGAAGAACTCCGGCAAACAGGCGAAGACGGTGCTGGTCGAGTACCCGATCGAGCCGATGTGGACCTTGGTTGCGCCGGCCAAGCCGGCGGAAAAGACCCGCAATCTGTATCGCTTCCGCGTCGAGGCCAAGCCGGGCACTCCGGTCAAGCTCCGGGTGGACGAGCAGCGGACCGACCGCCAGCAACTGGCCATGACGAACATCGACGACGGCACCATTCAGTTCTACATGAGCGCCAAAGTCATCAGCGAGCAGGTCAAAACAGCGCTGGGCGAAGTGGTCAAACGGAAGCAGGCGTTGGAGGCGGTCGCGGCCCAACTGCGCGAGCGGCAGCAACAGATCCGCGACATCGGCGAGGACCAGTCGCGCATCCGCCAAAACATGGCCCAACTGGACCGCAACACGGACGTCTACAAGAATTACGTGAAGAAGTTCAGCGAGCAGGAAGCAGAAATCGAGAAGCTGCGCGGCCAGATCGGCACCCTTAACGTGGAAACGACCCGCCTGCGCAAGACGCTCGATGACTACCTGATGGGACTCGATTTGCAGTAACGGGGGCAGGGTTCAGGGGGCAAGGGTTCCGATGAGGGTTCAGGGTTCAGGACTGAGAGACACGGCAAAACGAGGAATCCTGGTTCCTGACCGCTGAACCCTGACGCCTGAACCCTGAACCCTCATCGTGTGATCCAACCGCCGGCCAGACGCAAACCACCCAACAGTTGCCGCAAGAGCTTGTCCTCATCCTGCTCTTTGCGGATCTGCCGGATGCAACGGGCGATTTTCAGCCGCTCGGCCTCGGGCACTTGCCCACCGATCGCGGAGAGGACGCCGTCGAGATTGGCGAGCCGGCCCCACTGGGCACACACCGCGGCCATCTGTCCCGCCGTCAGGCCCAGATCGGCCGCCACGGCCTCGGCGGCTTCGGCCCGGAGATGTTCCGGCACCGTATCGACGTGCGTCAAGACGCAGACCAGGGGAGGCTGGATGAGTTTCGGATCGCGCCCAAAGAACTCGTGCATCTTGCCGAGCAGCTCCCGGTCGGCCTGTCGCGCGGCCGAACGGGCCGTGCAAACCATCACCAGCAGGTCGCACTCTTCGATCTCCTGGCGAAGCCGCGGAAACGGATCGTCCCGATCCGCGGCGGCGCCATAGCTGGGCGTATCGCGGAGGATGACGGGCGGCAACGCGTCGGGTTGGCACTCGTAGAGATCCACGTGGTCGGTGGCCGGCAGCGTATCGACGGGCGCCTGCTGCCGGCCCAGCAGGGCGTTGATGAGGCTCGATTTGCCTGCCTTCACTTGCCCGATCACCAGGATTTGCAGCGGCTCCTGATCGAACGGCAGGGCCTCGACACCGGCGGAGATGCGGGGGCGATATTCGTCGTCGGCTACAAATCCGCCGCTATAAAGCTGGATGGCGTAATCGCCGGCCTTGGTGACGCAATAGTCGATCGCCCAGCTCTTCAAGCCGGCCAGCGATTGGGTGGCCATGTTTTGGCCCCAGTGGTCTTGCAGTTCCTGGACCAACGCGGTGGCCGGCCGCATGCACAGCCGTCGCACGCGATTGAGCTGCCACAAGTAGGCGCTTAGCTTCCATCCCAGCTCGCCCTTGGCCTTCCACCGCAACAATTGTTCGGGGGTCACGCTGTGGCCCCAGGGCACGCTGCCGGTGAACGTCTGGCGGAAATCGCGGGCGACCAACTCGACCAGCGCGGCAATATGGGCCACGGGCACCTGCAACACGGGCTGCTCGGCCTGGGGATGATACTGGCGGGCCACCGTGTCCAGCACTTCCTCGACAATGTCGCGGAGGATTTTTCCCAGCGCGTCGGGCTGGTCGAGCGGCGGATCGAGGGCCTGCCAGCGCCGCGAAATCTCGGCGACGCCTTGCAGGGCTGCTTGCCCGGCGGGGGTAGAACTCGGTGCTGGATGCGGCAGGCTGACCGTCCGCGGAAACATGAGCCGCCAGGCGCATTCCAGGAGCGTCAGCCCGAGGAGCGTGGGCACGCCCGTGCCGACGGCCCACAACCAAATCAGTCCGCGCCCCCACATCCACACGCTGCCGATGGCGAAGACGATGAGATAGGGAATCGCGATTAAGAGGGCCGCCGCGAAGAACAACCAGCCGGCCTTGGTGCGCGTGGTCATGCGGGCGTTCCTTTTCCCGCCGGCGACGCCGACGGCTGACGGAACCGCTGCCTGGCCGCGGCAAAGGCCTCTTGGTACCAGCCGCGGAACATCTTGGCATCCGGCAGGTTGCCGTCCCGCACGTGGCCGAAGTATTCGCACAGGGCAATGCCCAGGCCGTACGTGCTGGCCGCGGCAAAGGCGCCGGAAATGGCCGAGCCGACGCCGGGAATGGGAATCAGCTTGGCCAACTCGCGGATGCCGAAGCGGGCCAGATAGCCGATGCCCAGTCCGCTGGCGATGGTGGCCATCTGCTGGGCGTTGATCGGCTGGCCGTAGATGGCGCCGATGGTCTGGAACAGCTTGGCCTGGATGGTGAGCACGACGGGCACGTCGATATAAGGGAGCGGGATCACGCCCGCCCCACCCGCCGCCCCGGCATAGACGAGGATGTGCGGATGGGCGGTGTCGAAATAGGTGTCGTGCAGCCGTCGGCGGACCTCAATGTTGTTGCGGACCATCTCCCGCAAGCCCAGCGGCACCGCCGTCTCGATGGCTTCCCACAGCGCATCGAGCCCATAGTCGGCCGGCCGATAGACCCGCTGGCCATGATCGGCAAACGTGAAGTCCAGCGGCACGAACCGCACCGGCTCGTCGGCGAACCATTGCCGCTGCGCGGCCAGCGAGCGGCCCAACTCGTGCGGCACGGCCTCGGGCAGCGGATACCGATCGTACGGATAGGGGAGCGTGTGCTCGGTTTGGCCGGCATAACCTTCGTGCAGCGTCGTCTGGCAGACGATCACCGGCCACTGGGGGCGGTGGCGGCGAATCGCCCCGAGCGCCGCCAACACGTCCTGCTGGGCGTGGTCCATGGCCTTCAGCACCACGATGAGACAATGCGACTGGTCGGCCGCCACCTCCAGGTCCTCGGCCGGATCGTAGTCCACTTCGCCCAGTCCGCGGGTGTCGAGAAACTTGAGGAAGCAGCCTTCTTCGTCGGGATAAGCATAGACGGCCGACGCCCGGGTGCAGGCCCGGAAGCCCTTGCCGATTTCGGCGTCGTTGCGGCCGGTCAGGGCGCGGATGATCGACGTCTTGCCCTGCTGCACCTTGCCCAGCAACCAGAAGACGGGCGTGGGGAGCGATTGTCGGGCCTCGGCCAAAATGCCTTCGATCTGCCGGCTATCGACCGCGGGCGAGATCTGCTTCCACAGCCAGAGCCAGTTGTCGTAAAGCAGGCCCATAACGGTGCGGCACTATCCTTTCATCCCCCGGCCCATGCGGCGGGCTTTCTCCAGAATGGCCGGGCGGGCCGATTCCATGATCTCGCGCACGTCCTCGTAACGCATCGTCCGCTCGGCAAACGTCCGTTTCTCGATCGCGCCGAGGAAGCGGGCCTTGAACTCGGCCAGATTCGAGCCGTAGATGTGAAAGCTGTCGGCGATGTGGCAATAGCGGCCCAACCGGGGCGGGCGGCCCGATAGCTCGCCCACCCGCGCGGCAATCGTCGCCTGCAAACGGACCAGGGCGAACATGTTCATGAACGCCGCTTTGTAGGCGTCGTTCGAGCGGAAGCGAACGTTCATGTTGAGCACCGGCTGGCCGCCGTCCTCGACGATGCGGCACCAGATGCTCTGCAAACAGGCCGGATCGTAGCAGGAATTGTCCTCCCAAACCTTCCACGTGATCGCCTGAGCCCGCCGCGTGTAAGGCGTGTCGGCCAACTGCCGGCACAGGTGCTCGATCTGGTCGGTGGGCGCCAGCGTGGGCACCTCGTAGCGAAACAGCCGCTGGTGGTAGGTATATTCCCAGCGCGTGTCGGCCGGATCGCTCGGGTCGCGCACGCAGTGATCCTTGATCCCCTCGCAGACCTCCATCACGTATTCCTGCAACTCCTCGAAGCCGCCGGGGAAGTCGCGGTGGATCATCGGCTCGGCCAGCGGATCGCGGACCGCGACGATCATCGTCGCATCTTTGCTGGGCGGGTCGTCGGGCTTGTCATATTGCGTCTTCACGTCGCAGCCCGACGTGTACAATCGCACCAGCGCATTCTCCCACGCCTGGGCGATCGAGTCGCCTTCCGCCATCAATACGGGAATTCCGGCCATTGACACTCCTTTGCACGGATCGATGTCGCTTACCGCAGCCGGTTTTCACCGGAGCGAACCATTGTTGGCCGTCCTCTCGATTTGTGCAAGGGCGGGCAGTTGGATCAAGGGCTGCACCGGGCCGGTGATTGCCAAGCGGCTCGGGGGACGGTATATTTCAGCCATGCTCGGCCCTGGGGGGATACATGTCCCGCGGGAAGAGGTGACCGGCCGTGACACGCCGGCTGGCTAGCGGGCTTTCTGCGGCATCGGGCCCGTCGCGGTGGCCGCTCGCCGTTTAGAAAAGGGAGGAACATCGTGATGCCGCTCGCTGAAAATGGATCGGGAACCGCGCTCGTCACCGGGGCTGCCCGCGGCATCGGCGCGGCCTTCGCCCGGCAGTTGGCCCCCCGCCACAAACGCCTCATCCTGGTCGACAAGGACCAGGCGGCCCTGGAGTCGATGGCGCAGTCCTTGGCCGGCTTCGGCCCCGCCCAAGTGGAGCCGCTGGCGGCGAATCTGGCCCGCGCCGAGGATCAGCAGCGGGTGATCGAGCGCATCGAGCGCGAAGAGGGGCTGTGCCTGTTGATCAACAACGCGGGATTCGGCGATCCCAACTTCTTCTACGAGCAGGCCCCGCAAGTGCAATGCGACATGTTGCAGGTCCACGTGGTAGCGACGGTTCGCTTCTGTCGGGCCGCCTTGCCCGGCATGCTGCGGTTAGGCCACGGCGACATTATCAACGTCTCCTCGCTGGTGGCCGATTTGCCCGTGCCCGGAAATGTGATGTATGGGTCCACCAAGGCGTTTCTGCGGATCTACTCGGAGCTGCTCCGCGTGGAATGCGCGCCCGAGGGCGTAAACGTGCAGTTGCTCTGCCCCGGCTACACGCGGACGGCCTTTCACGAGACGCCCAGCTACAAGGATCAGGCGGTCGATCAAGTGCCCGGTTGGATGTGGTCTCCGGCCGAGGCGGTGGCGGAGGCTTCGTTGCGTGCCCTGGCCCGCCGCAAGTTCGTCTGCGTTCCCGGCTGGTTCAATTGGTCCGTCAACTTGCTGCTTCGCTCCCGCCTGGTGCCGAACTGGGTGATCCAAAGACTGCTTGTGTGACGGGGAGAAGTGTCATTGCTGCGTTTCGCTTCGCCAAAGGCTGCGTTGGCGGCGTGTCGTTCTGCCCCGTGCGGCGCACGAGTAGGAAACAGTTGGGAAACGTCGGGGGAAGCCCGTGCGGAGCCGCCGAAGTCAAAGCCGAGAGGGCTGTTTGCAGGCGGAACGATATTTCTTCCTTACCCCGCATGGGGGAGTTTTCTAGGCCGGTGGTTACCCCACAGAGGGATATATCATACTAATTCTTGCGCGTAGTTACTTCTGGCGATTGACATTCCCGCAACAATCAGTACATTAAAGACACTTCTTCGATAGGCATGTTGTAAGGCCTGACTTAAGCGAGGTAGCTTTCGTTCCGCGACTTCTCACCCCACGCTGAGGCAGCGGCACCCCCATATAACGACGATTCGGCTCTCCCCGGATGTCTAGGGGTGCATTCTTTGATCGGCTCGAAGCGAAGAGCCGTTCCCGTGTTTAGCCAACGTCGGCGTCCGCATGGAATTTGGACTCCGTTGATGACCACTAATCCCAGATACGAGCAGGCAGCTTTAGCGTCGTGAAGGACCGGCAATCGTGTGCAACATTTGCCACCTTACCGTTTTCGGCACTAATGACATTCGGCGATCCGCCTCTTTCGGATATCGCGGCGTGCCATTTCTTGTCGGCTCCGTGCAGCGAGCCGTTTCTCGTGAAGATTCCTGCGGAGATTCTCCGTCCATCAACATTTCGACCCGTTAGGGTCGATCTTAAAGTCTTGCAGGCAGCACGCAGGAAACGAAATACCCACCCGATCCCAGCCCCACCGCATCATCAAGGGGTCGGCACCGTGGCGCGGGTAGACCAATTCCTGCGTGCTGCCTACAGCCATAACAATCCGAAAGTGAGGCAGCGTTAGAGCGGCATGGTTCAAACCGTAACGGCACTTCACCGGAGCGCTTGACGGATAGCCGCACGTTGCATTCGGATCGCCTGTCCTTTGGCTTTCCTCCGTTTGAACCAATCCCGCGTCGATTCCGTGTAGCGTCGTTGTCCGGCACCAAGTGTCGCCATTGCTGCGAGGGCTGCTTGGTCTGGACGCAACATGGAAACAGGAAGGAGGGAGACCACGAGGTCGTTTGTTCGTCAGCGTGTTGCTGACGCGATCACGTTGGTTTTGTCAGACGTCCATCAACTTCCACAGAAGGCCATTCAATGTTTCCGGCTATCACAAAACCATACCCCGGGCATATCGCCGTCATCGGGTTTGTCGTTGTTCTCCAGGTATTCAGCTCGCTATCCGTTAAGGCGGATGAACTGGTGGCCGTTTCTGGGCGGTCTGGTCCATGGCAATGGGTAAACGGCGGTCTTAACACGAACTATCAGTTCAACGCCATCAGTTTGGACAATCAACCGCCGACTGTAGTGGCAGCGAACAATGCGGCGGGAATCGCCATGACCCCTGGTGCAGCCCTCACGCTCACTTACGTTAGCGGTACATGGTACGGCGGGAGCGTCAGTGGCGCGTGGGGTCCTACCGGCGTACCGCAAGCACAGCTGGCTTACAATCCGGACCAGGCAAAGGACGAAAGCATCTCTGAGTGGATGCCCGGCCATTGGTGTCCACAGAGCGAGTTCCCGCTCCATTGGATGGAACTGATCGGGGTATTCACGGACGCGGGCGGAAGTATCATCGGCACACCATACGCCATCAATGGCAACCGCGCGCTGGTCATTCCAGAGGGGGCGGCCCAATTGCAACTGGGAGCTGAGGACTGCGAGTACTGGGACAATGGTGGAGCAGTAACCATGAACATCACGGAGACCCCCGAACCCTCCACTCTTACGCTCCTGGTCTCGGCACTGCTGGGACTTGCAGGGGCATTTTATCTGCGGCGGCGTAGAGCGAAAGAGTGACGACGACGGCCAACTCCAGGTCGTTCAAACTGCGGCTGATTCGCAGCGGAACGGACACACGATAGGTTAGGCGGGCCTATCAATGTCAAACGGGATCAACAGGCTTTCCAAAGGAGATGAGTAATGAATCGACGAATCTTGATGCGCGGTGTGGTGGCTGCGGGTCTTGTGGGAGGAGTGATGGCTTTAACGGGCGTCACTCCCGCAGTAGCAACGGATTACCAATGGGTCAGAACTGTCAGCAGTTTTAGTTACGAACCCTACCCAGGGATTACGAGTTTCGGCAATGTCCCGAGTGTGGCGGTAGACCCGGCAGGTAATGTCTGGGCCGATAATTGGTCTCAGGGATTTCTCGTAGAGTTCGACGGCAGCGGGAACAATCTTGCGTCGTTTGCGGCAGTAAGCTTCGCGGATAGTCTAAGTACTGACGCGTCAGGGAACATCTGGGTCGCTGGTCATGATGCCGCCCCTCATGGGGTGGTCACGGAGTTTAGCAACGACGGCACGGTTCTCCTACAACTGTCGTCCCAGAACTACTCCAACCACGTGCTTTCTTGGCCATCCGACGTGGCGGTCGCCCCATCCGGCAACATCTGGGTCACCGAATGGGCAAACGACAACCGATTCGGTCTTGAGAAGTTCGGCAGCGACGGGACGCTGCTCGGTCTCTACGGGTGGCAGGGAACTGGGAGCGCACAGCTTTGGTATCCCTGCGGCTTGACGATCGACACATCCGGGAACGTTTGGGTTTCGGACTCTAACAACGGCCGCATCGTCGAGTTTGGCAACGATGGCACAATTCTCGGGCAGTTTGGGAGTCCGGGCAGCGGGAATGGCCAACTCAGTTACGCCGAAGGCTTGGCCTTTGACCCGGCGGGGAATCTTTGGGCCGCCGACGCCGGAAATAATCGCATCGAGGAGTTCAGCAGCACCGGCGATTATCTCGGGCAGTTCGGAGAACCCGGCAGCGGACCGGGGCAATTCAACAATCCTGAGGACTTGGCGTTCGACGCGGCCGGGGACCTTTGGGTGGCGGACACTTTCAACAACCGCCTCCAAGAGTTTTCGCCCATTCCGGAACCGTCCACTCTCGTCCTGCTCGCAGCCAGTGCCGTCAGCCTGCTCGGCTACCTCTGGCGAAGACGGGCGACGCTTTTGGTTCAAGACAACGATCATAGGAGATAACTGATGAACGGCAAATTAATGAGGCGAGGTCTGATAGCGGCTGCCCTGACGCTGCAACTGATTTGGGCGGACGCGTCACCAATTGCCGGCGCGGACTACCAATGGGTCAAGTCCTTCGGCGAATACGCTAGCGTCGAAGGGGTGGCGATCGACTCCGCGGGGAATCTTTGGGCCGCGCGAGCAGCAAACACCGGTGGGAATTTCGTCGCGGAGTACGCCGCCGCCGGCAACGTCCTCCGTCAGTTCAATACCGATGCCGGCGGCCGCTTTTGTCCTCAGCCGATGGGACTGGCGATAGACTTGTCAGGAAACGTCTGGGTCGGCGATTGGAGTCATACTGACAGCGAAATATGGGAATACAGCCCGGATGGTAACCACCTAAACACCTACCTCTCCGGGTCGAACCCGTCGTCGTCGTCCAACATTACCGGTGTTGCGGTCGATTCGATGGGAAACATCTATGGGTGCGGGCCGTAACCGTTCACGGGTCGGGGGTGTGAACGGTTACTCCGCGGCAAACGCACCCCGGGGGCGCCGCCTCCGCCAATCGTTCGCGTCTATCTTACTTATCGCTTCCTTTTTACCACGGGCCGG